>JGI12383J13903_1000016_pt1 | contig 149271 bp, 127 predicted proteins | sample Passage237B_FD_13903 | JGI IMG/M metagenome (IMG submission 13903)
CTGATCACCTATCGCCTGATTCAGTGAGCCGTGCATACGCTCATGCCGGGCGTTTTGAGTGGGTGTACCCGGCTTCGTACGATGCACGGCGATTCCCAGATGAGTTGTTACCTATGTTCCGGTTGCACAGGTGAGGGCCGTATATCAAACAGATCGGTGCACGCCCCACTAAATAAAACGGATCCATTTCCATTATCCCTCACCCAAATCCTGTCACACTGGGAATAAACCTTATTCAGAGCGCAGGCCTCGTTACCCCCTGTGAGGCAATATTTCGCTCAGGTGAACATCAGAAATAAAAAAAGCCGGCAAATGCCGGCTTTTTGTGCTGCAAAAATCAGGTTCCCGGAGGACAGGATCCCGCAGTGCCACCCCCATTGGACGAGGGCAGTTGACCATTCAACTGGCTCAGGATATTGCTGGATTTTTCAGTAATGAATTTCAGCAAACCTGGATCCGGGCCATAAATGCCCGCACCGCGGCCACCGCTGATATTGCTATTGGCGGGCAGACCTTGATCGAGCGCCTGACGGAATTCTTCATAGGTAAAGAATTTGGTCGGGTCGTTGCGCACGTAGGTGTCGATCAAAGTCGCGATACTTTCAATCTTGGTACGCATCACCTGCGGGTTGTAGAAGTTTTCGATCAGGCGGCGCAGTTCCGCGTGATAGCGCTCGCGCAATGTCGAATCTTTCAAGATCACATCCAGCATCGGGCGCGTCGGATTGGCATCGTGCACCGGATTGTCGATCACGTGGTTGGTGATGCGGCAAGAACTTTGAGTGGTGCCGCCGAAGCCGCCAAAACCACCGCCGAATCCTCCACCAAATCCGCCGCCAAAACCTCCGAAACCACCACCGAAGCCGCCGCCACCGCCCAGGTTGGGCGCAGCGCCGTTGCCCCACAGACCAAAACCTAAATTGAAGTCCCAGGGCAGATAGGTGAAGGTGTTTTTGCTGCGGCGTTCGTACAGATAGAAGTTATTCGCCGTCGCGCCATTGGGGCTGTCGAGGTTGCCGGTCAGCACCAATGCGGCAAGATATTTGATGGTGAGATCTATATCCACCCGTGAGCGCGCCAGATCCGCGTTGCCGCTGTTGATGTCCTGGATGAATTTCACCAGCGCAGCGCCTTCCTGCGGGGTACCCACGGTCGATGAGTTGTTTTTCAACGGCAAGCCCTGGCGATAGTTCGAATAGGAATTGCCATTCAAAGTTAAGCGCTGGAGCAGCTCGCCCTTGTGCAAATCGCCTTGATCGTCTTCATCTTCCGGGAAATGTTTTTCCAGGAATTCGGTGTCGATCATTTCGATCATTTGATACAAGCCTAGGTGCTCACCCGCCACATACAAATCCACATAGGAAATTTCCGGCGCAGGCACGCCCGCATCGCGCATCAGGTCATAGGCGAGCAGATCGCGCATGAATGTCGGGTCGGAGAAGCTTTGGTTGAATACGAGCATTTTCATGCCCATGAATTTCTGGTCGACATAACGATTCATATCGACTTTAAAACCAAAACGTTTGGAGTTTTGGGGAACGGACATCAATGACCCCTGCCCTTTGATGCGGAAACCGACGTTCTCAATTTTCGCGCCATTGAGTTCGAAGTTCGCCGGGTAATACACCTCTTGTCGCGCATTCACTATGGATTGCCAGGTGGAAGGCGAAATATCGACTTTTGCAGTGAAGACCTTGGTGCGGTCAAACAGCACATAGGCAACGTTTTCGTATCCAGGCGTCGGGTACAGCTCCTGGAAGGTGGTGCTGTTATTGGTCGGGCGACCGTAGCTGCGGCCATTTTTACTGTAATCGCGGCCCCAAATCACATAGTCGACCTCTTCCTCGCCGCGGAACAGGGAAACCGAATCTTCCCGTCCTAGACCGAAGCTGACATAAGGCGTGCCGTCATTGGTGGTAGCGCCCGCGACAATCACCACGCGCTCACCGGGCTGCAGCGTTCGAGCCGGCAGTTTTTCCAGCGGGCTTTGATTGTCCGCTAGAGAGAAGTCGCCCAGGTTAATCGCTGCGGATCCCGTATTAACCAGTTCAATCCAGTCGGCAGAGTCGTGGAAAGCGGGTCGATCAGACTGCGCCACCACTTCGCTGATGCGCAGCGGCGAGTTGCCGGTCGGGTTGCCACGAACAGGACCTGTGGTGATCGGGAGCTTGTTGGGCGCGCCAGGGGTAGGATCCAAGGTCTGCGGTCTGCCGTCGTACAAGCCATAGCTCTTGCCTTCGGGCGCCTGACCATCCTGCCAGGACAAACTGCTGATCAGCTCACCCTTCCAATACAAACTCACCAAATCAGCGCCGCCTAATTTGAAAGGCACCGACGGGCTTGGTGGATTGGGATCGTCTTTGTCCGCCGCGGCAATCACTATGTACTGCTGCGGCCCCAAGGTAATGCTGGGTAGCTGAATCTGCGGACTGGAGTCATCCGCCAGCGCATATTCAGACAGATTGGCCGCTACAGAACCGGCGTTAAAAATTTCGATCCAGTCGTTGCCAGCCAAATAGTTGTTGTCGGCGGATTTGGCGACCACTTCCGAAACCACCAGATCTGCGGCGCCGGAACCAGGATTGCCCGAGCTGGAAGATGAGGATGAACTGGAAGATGAACTTGAAGACAAGGAACCGGAAGAACTCGACGTATCGTCCGGGCTCCCACATGCCGAAAGCAACCCCGTCAACGCCAGAGTCGCCACAATGGTGCAATATCGTTGCATAACCACCCCTATGGATGTCCGTTAAGGACTTGTTATCGAATAGCGCCGCTTCTATCGAGAGCCCACTGTCACCATGGCTTAGACGCTATTTGGGAAAATAACACCCATATATAGGACTTATCTGTGCTCAGCTTCATGCTTCGGAAACGCGAACAAAGAACCCGTTAAAAAAATGCGGGATGGGAGAGGAACCCGTATCTGGGACTGGATAGATAAGAGGGTTTTGTCAGACGTTGTTGCGGAGGATTTCCCGGACCGCGTCCACGTATGCTTCAGCCGTCCACAGCTGACGACCGCTGCTCTGCGAGTGAATGGTGATGTAGTGTTGTTGCCGATCACGCAACATGCGGGTGAATTTGTCGGTCAGCTGAGCGATATCACTGGCATCGAACAGATAGCCCATGATGTCCGCATTCCGCCAATCCACCGACTGGTTCTGGCAATGCCGCAAGAAGTATTTGTAGGTGCCGAACTCCGACCAGCGCCGGGGCGGCTGTTGCAGCAGCACCTGCCACCAGGGCTTCTGATAGCGGTTTTCCAAGGACGCGAGCATCGCCCGGACGCTCGGTGCATGCATAACGAATGGCGTGTCGTAATAGCCGTCGTACTCGCTGGCGGAAAAGCGCTCGCCAAACAGTTGGTGGGCAGATTCTTGCCAGTGGAAAACCTTGCCTCTGAGTCCGTCGGCTGAGCGCAGATCCTGATAACACACAATTTTACCGGGGCAGACGAAATCCTCGATTGCCGCACTTGGTGTGACGATCACATCGGAATCCAGAACGACCACAGTATCCACCGGACTTGCCGCAACAAATGCCAATTTGGTGATCTGCTGGGTGTGCCAACCGGTATAGCGCGGCCATTCTGGCCAGCCCAAACGGCGGGTAAGACTGCCTGCAGTGCGCGTAATATCCCGCCCCACTCGCGCCCGCCAAGCGCGCGCCTGATTGCGCCGCAGTTCTACATCGCCAGGCAACACCTCTGCTGAAGACAGAATTCGCGTGGTCTCACTGCCAAATTCGCTAAACAGGCCGAGGTCTTCGTGCTGAACCACTACATGGTGAGGGGCTGCGTGTAAAGGCGATAACTGCAGCGATTGGTGCAGCAACGAAAAATGTGTGCGATCCGCTGCCCAGGTCACCGTAAGAAAAACAAACGGTGTGTTCTCATCCATGATCACTTCCCTCGCCATTTACGCCATTTCAACTCGATGCTGTTTAACGTCTTAAACCAGGAACTGCCCTGTAAGGGGTAATAAATCCACGGTTCACTTACACGACCTTGCTGCAACTGTAAAAAATCTTCTGCATAAGGCACGGCATTATGAGGCCGCTCAAGAAAACAGCGGTTGTCCTCAGCGGACATAATTTTCACTGGATAAAAACCGCTGCGGCGGCGTTTTTGTGCAAGGCGCAGCGCCAAGGTCTGCTGTTTGCCGCGAAACGCCGGCACATTCGGTAACCACGCCGCGAAAGGATCGCGCCAGTACGCCATTTGCGCCAAGAGCTCCCGCGCCTGGGTTTCGTTGCCCGCCTCGCGGGTCACAAAGCGCCAACCCACCGCGCGCAAATCGCGCACGCGGAACAGGCAGATATCGGAATAGAAAGCACCCGCACTGTTGCTCAAACGGTCGACGTAGTAAACCCTGTGGGTCGCGTCGTAGCGGGTGCGCGCAAAGTCTTTCTTTTTGTTGCAGCCGCGCATAAACGCGGGCTGCAACAAACAGGGTTTGGCCTGGCTGGCAAAAAAGGTCTCGATAGCCTGCACGTCCTCAGCGGACAGAGGCCGGACCAACTGGGTGTCGTCCTGCAGAAAACACACAATATCGTCCGCGCCGCTCTGCTCATAAGCCGCCTGCATATTGGCGTAGAGACCGCCGTGTTTGGTCTGCTCGTGCGCTTGCGGCGTGGGATAGACAACCTGGTGGCGCAGGGCGAGTTCGGCGAGGACCGCGCGAGTTTCCGGGTCCGAGCTGTGATCATCAAAAATATGAATCGGCCAGCCGGGCGCACAGAGCTCGATCGAGGCGACGCAGTTGCTGAGAAATTCAGCGCGATTGTAGGAAAAGACCCAAAAATGCAGGGCGCTCATAGTGCGCCACTCACCCTTTGATACGCGCGACAGTGCGGCGAATCCAACTGCGCACACCCGTGTTAATCGCGCTGCCGGTATAGCGGCCTTTAAATACGTGGCGAATGCGGTAGACACCCGGAATTTCCAGCGGCACACCTTGAGTGCGCAGCAGCCAGCGGAAAGCGCGATCTTCGTAGGCTTTGCACCAAGTTTCCGAGGGGCGCTGGTAATAGGAAAGACTGTCGCAGTAACCGCAGGCGCGCGCGACATCAGCGTGGGTAATTTGCAGTGGGCCTGTGGCGCGGGTGCGGACAAATTCTTCGAACTGGGTGGTATCTACATCCACCACCTGCAAATTGTTCCAGTCTATTGCGAGCATGGGATCTTCATTGCTGAGCAGCGACGTACAGCGCTCAATGCGCGGATAGACCAATACATCTTTGCGTCCCTGCAGAACGTCCGCCAAGCCGTCGAGGCAATCCTCGCGGAACATCAGATCGCAGTCGGTGAACCAGATCCAGTCGGCTTTGGTATTGAGCGCCGCCTCATTGCGCCCGATCGCGCGGCGGAACAGCGCCTGGCGCGGCAGCTCGCGCCAGTTCCAGGTGACATTGGGTACTTGCAGAGAGCCAAAATAGTTCAGCAGTGCGACCGTGGTGGTGTCTTCCCTGCAGTAATACACCGTCATAGTGACGTGCGCTTTCTGCGGCGGAAAACGCACCAGCGAACTCAGCTGATAAATCAGAAAGTGCGCATACTTCCAGCAGTGGCTGACGATTTCTATATGGAGAGCGCCGGTCTTGGCCGCGCGTTCGCTTTCGGCAGGAATCTTGGGCAGAAACCAGCTGGCGGGTACCCAACCCCCGGCGGCGAAACGCAAAAATCGCCCCACCAATGGGTCGTACCAGCGATCCGGCGGCACTGTGTATTGCGTCATGAGGATTTGCTCGATCGTCGCCCGCAGGCCAGATAAGTTGAGGCGGGCATGATACCCAAGTAAAATTCGCCCCTCAATCCGAGCGCCCACCTCTGCGGCGGCGAATCCATCCCTGCACTGACCGTCACTCACACATATGGCTGAGCAATCCCCCACCCAGACGGAGCAGGACTCCACGATCTACCTCTGGAATCTGCAGGCTTTGCCCCACGCAATACCGGAGATATTCACGCCCACCGCCGATAATCACAACACTCTCGGTCGCGGCACCGTGATTCTATTCCGTCATCGCGACATGGATTTGGTGTTGCGCCATTACCAGCGCGGCGGTTTTGTTCGGCACTTTATCCGCGATTTGTATTTCGGCAGCGACGTGCACAACACCCGCATGTGGCGGGAATTTTGTTTATTGCTGCGTCTGCGCGAACTCGATCTACCAGTGCCCACCCCCATAGCCGCGCGCTGCTGTAAAACCGGCCCCTTTCTCTATCGCGGCGATCTGATCACGCAATTGATTCCCGCCAGCAGAACCCTGGCGCAAACCCTGCAAAACCACCCGTTATCGGATGCGCAGTGGAGTGATCTTGGAAAACTACTCGCGCGTTTCCACCAGCACGGCGTTTACCACGCCGATCTCAACGCCAATAACATTCTGCTCAACGAGCAGGGGCAATTTTTTCTGCTCGATTTTGATCGCGGCGAAATCCGCGATCCTGCCGCGACTTGGCAGCAAAACAATCTCGACCGACTGCTGCGCTCGCTGCGCAAACTGCAGGCGCGCCACTCTCCTTTCCATTGGCACGACAATTCCTGGCAACTGGTGCTGAACGCCTATAGACAAGCGTCACAAAAGTTGTGACACGGCCGCTGCCCACCGTATACTTCGGCGTTTTGGTCAGGTCCAGCGCGGAGTTCCTGTGGCAAGGTTTGGCATCATCAGCTTATTAAGCTTTTTTCTTCTGGCTTGCGGTCAGAAAGGGCCGTTGACGTTGCCTCAGTCGCAGCAGCCAGCCGACACTATCGAAGCGCCCGCCTCCGCTACCCAACAACAGTAGGTTTGTATGTCCGTTTTGCAGAATCGCCAAGATCAGTTGTTTATGGAAGACGTCAGTCTTCAAGACATAGCCGCCCAATATGGCACTCCCACTTATGTCTACAGCCGCGCGGCGATTACCGAGGCTTATCTCGCTTACGCCAACGCCCTCGGACAACATCCGGGCATGGTTTGCTTTGCGGTAAAAGCCAACTCCAACCTCGGCGTGCTCAACGTATTGGCGCGCCTGGGCGCAGGTTTCGATATTGTCTCGGTCGGTGAACTTGAACGCGTTCTGCAAGCGGGCGGCGATCCTTCCCGAGTGGTTTTCTCCGGCGTCGGCAAAAAAGCGGAAGAAATGGCGCGCGCTCTCGAAGTTGGCGTTGCCTGTTTCAACGTGGAATCAGCCAGCGAACTTGAGCTGCTGTCTCAAGTGGCTACCGCACAAGACAAAGTCGCCCACATCTCCCTGCGGGTAAACCCGGATGTGGATGCGCAAACCCACCCTTACATCTCCACCGGTCTGCGCGAAAACAAATTCGGTATCGATATCAATGAAGCGGTATCCGTCTACCGCCGCGCCGCCCAGTTGCCGGGCATTCATATCAAAGGCGTCGACTGCCATATTGGCTCACAATTGACCAGCCTGACTCCGTTCCTCGACGCCCTCGACCGCGTTCTGCTGTTGATCGACCAACTTGCCGACATCGGCATTTCTATCCACCACCTGGATTTGGGTGGTGGCTTGGGCGTTACCTATCGTCAGGAAACCCCGCCCACTCCGGCGGAGTACCTTAAAGCCGTCAAAGAAAAAATTGGCGATCGTCCGCTCGCATTGATGTTCGAACCCGGCCGTTCCATTGTCGCCAACGCCGGTGTATTGCTGACCCGCGTGCTGTACCTTAAACCCACTGCGCACAAAAATTTCGCGATCGTCGATGCGGCCATGAACGACATCATTCGCCCATCGCTGTATCAGGCGTGGCAGGACATAGTTCCGGTCGCCCCTCACGACGGCGAAACACGCACCTGGGATATCGTCGGCCCAGTGTGTGAAACCGGCGATTTCATCGGTAAAGACCGCAGTTTGGCCTTGAAAGAAGGCGACCTGCTGGCAATGAAATCGAGCGGCGCCTATGGTTTTGTTATGAGTTCAAATTACAACACCCGCGGCAGAGCAGCCGAAGTGATGGTGGACGGCGCTCGCACCCATCTGGTCCGCCGACGCGAAACCATCAGTGATCTGCTCGCTTTGGAATCCATAGTTCCGGATCAAGGTTGAGCGGCATGAAAATTCGCTTCACCAAGATGCATGGCCTCGGCAATGACTTTGTCATGATCGATGCCATCAGCCAAAAAATCACTATGACGCCCGAGCGCGTCCGCAAAATCTCGGATCGCAATTTCGGCATTGGTTGCGACCAGGTTTTATTGGTGGAGCCACCTCATTCACCCGATTCGGATTTTCGTTATCGCATTTTCAATCACGACGGCAGCGAAGTGGAAAACTGCGGCAATGGCGCCCGCTGTTTTGCCGTGTTCGTCCGCCAGCGCAAACTCACCGGTAAACGCATTATTCGTGCGGAAACTGCCGGCGGTCTGTTGATCCTGAAAGTACTGCCGGACAATCGCGTCACCGTGGATATGGGCGTGCCGCGTCTGGAGCCGCAGGAAATCCCCTTCCAGGCACCACAGCGCTCTACCACCTATTCCCTGCCTTTGGCCGATCGCACCTTGGAAATCTCCGCCGTGTCCATGGGCAATCCCCATGCTGTGACTGTGGTGGATGATGTAGAGACGTTTGATGTGCGCACGATCGGCGCGGAAGTGGAAAAACACCCGGCGTTTCCCAAAAAGGTCAATGCGGGCTTTATGCAACCGATCAGTCGCAATGAGATTCGTGTGCGCGTGTTTGAACGCGGCGCTGGCGAAACTCTGGCTTGCGGCACTGGCGCCTGCGCGGCGGTGGTCGCCGGCAGACTGCGCAACCTGCTTGAAAACAAAGTAAAAGTTCACCTTCCCGGCGGCGATCTTACGATCCAATGGGATGGCGAGGGCCACCCCGTGCTGATGACGGGTCCGGCCACCACCGTATTTCACGGGCAAATCAATATTTGACGGACCCGGCGATGAGCAACTCTGACGATCACTTTCCCAGCGAACAAATCATCGCCGACTATCTGGCTCAAAACCCGGACTTTTTTGACCGGCACGAGGACGTGCTGCGGGACCTGCGCTTATATCACCCCACCGGTCGAGCCATCTCGCTGATCGAAAAGCAGGTTTCCGCTCTGCGCGAACGCAATACCGAACTGCGTCACCGCCTGAACCAACTGCTGGACAATGCCCGCCAAAACGACCGCCTGTTCGAACGCAGCAAGCGTCTTGTGCTGGCGCTACTGGAGTGCAATGAACTGGGCGATATAGTCGACGCGCTCTACTACAGCTTTGATAAAGAGTTCGGTATTCCCTTTACCCGCCTCATCCTCTTTCGCAAACCGCCGCAACCCTGCAATGTCCGCATCGCGACTGAAGATGAGGCCAAGATGGTTATCGGCCGCCATCTCAAAACCAGCCGGGCGGTCAGCGGCGGACTTAACCGCGAAGAAATCGCATTTTTGTTCGACCGCGATCACAGCCGTGTCGGCTCTGCCGCGATGGTGCCTCTCTATACCAACCAACTCTTGGGGGTGCTGGCGATCGGCCACACGGACCCGAAATATTATCAAGCCGGTATGGGAACGCTGTTTTTAACCCATATTGCTGATGTGCTGGACCGGCTTATCCCCAAGCATCTCCCCTGACCGATTTTATTTTGTTCGGCCCAAACGCAAAACCCGGCTCAAAGGCCGGGTTTAGCTAAAAAATTCTGCGTTGCGTGCGTCTTAGATGGGCTGCCCGCCGTAGTTACTTTGCGGCTTGCGCGGAGGATCCGAGACAACATTGGGTGGAATCTCGTGAATCACGCCACCGCGGGCGAGAAACGCTTCCACATCACTTTGGATCTGTTGGCGCAGGGCCTCGCGTGCGACTACAGACTCCTCGACAGGATAGTCCCCTGTTGGAGCGGCAGCGGTGAAGGCACCAACGTCTTCATCTTCAGCCAATTCTTCGGCTTCGGCTTCAATTTCTTCTTCGTTTTCTTCGATATCGTTTTCGTCGCTCATAACATCCTCACGTTTTCTGTAACTTGCAAGGAACTATCACCGGAACCCCCGAGTTTCCGCTGGCGAAGCCTCGCCAATGCTGCCGGAATACCCCTAAGAATGCGGGTAGTATGGATATTTATAGTCCAGGCCAATTTTGCCGTCATCATTAATGTCGCTTTTTCTTAGTATTTTTTGTTCTAGACAGCCAAGCTTAGTAGCTGTTCGGTTATTTAAAAAGAGCACGGCAAAAACTTGTGGAAACCCGTTCAAATGTCGGCGAAACCGGCAAAAGAACCCTCTCTATAAACATACCCCGCAGGATAAATTTAGCACATGCAAGCAAGCTGGTTTGGGCAGCGTCCGGTGGATAGTTTGCGGGCGGGAATTTACAGAAAAGAGATTAACGGAACAAGACAATTCCGCCACCCAAAGCGGGTGGCTGAAAAATTCGTGAGCGGTACGGCGTTAGACGGCATCCGGCCCTGTTTCACCGGTGCGGATACGAATAACTTCGGTCAGATTTTGGATAAAAATTTTGCCGTCGCCAATTTTGCCTGTTTTGGCCGCTTTGGTGATGGCTTCAACCGCCTGATCCACCATGTCATCAGCAACCGCCATCTCAAGCTTCACTTTCGGCAAAAAATCCACCACATACTCTGCACCACGATAGAGCTCAGTGTGGCCCTTCTGGCGACCAAAACCCTTAACCTCCGTGACAGTCATGCCCTGTACACCCACATCCGAAAGTGCGTTGCGCACGTCATCCAAACGGAAGGGCTTGATTACTGCAGTGATGAGTTTCATGTTTTATTTCCCGATATTAAATGAACAAGCCAGGGGCTGCGCCCCGTTTGAATTCCAAAATTAGGGGCAATGTATACCACTCCCAAGGTTAATTGACCACCGCTGAGCGTTACCTCACCTCAATGACCGCACAAAACGTCAACCACCCTTAAATAAAAAAACCCCGGTCAAAATGACCGGGGCATAAGATGCTAACGGAGTGCAGATTAAAACTATTTGTTCGAGGTAAACTCCGGATAGGCTTCCATACCACATTCGGAAATGTCGACACCGGAGAATTCGTCCTCTTCGGAGACTCGAACACCAATGATGGCTTTGATGATCAGCCAGACGACCAGAGAAGCTACGAACATCCAGACGGCGATAGTCACTACGCCAACCAGCTGACCTACAAAGGTTGCTTCTGCATCGGAGATCAGGACTGCGAATACACCCCACAGACCAGCCGAACCGTGAACAGAAATCGCACCGACTGGATCGTCAATTTTCAATTTGTCGAGCAACAGGATGCTGGCGACAACGATCAAACCACCGACCGCACCGATGATGGTGGCAACCAGCGGTGTTGGATCTGCAGGCTCAGCAGTGATGGAAACCAATCCCGCCAGAGCGCCGTTGAGCGCCATAGTCAAGTCGGCTTTACCGAACAGCAAGCGTGCAAAGATGAGTGCCGCAATCAAGCCGCCGCATGCAGCAGCATTAGTGTTGACGAACACAACAGCAACTTCGTTGGCAGCGCTGATGGAATCCAGAGACAGGGTCGAACCACCGTTAAATCCGAACCAACCTAACCACAGAATAAAGGTACCCAAGGTAGCCAATGGCAGGTTTGCACCCGGAATTGCGTTGATTGCGCCATTGGGGCCGTATTTTCCTTTGCGGGGACCCAAGATCAACACACCAGCCAAGGCTGCAGCTGCACCAGCCAAGTGCACAATGCCCGATCCGGCGTAGTCGACATAATTCAGTGAATAGAGACCAAATACCTCTTTACCACCCCAAGTCCAGCTGCCTTCCATCGGATAGATGAAACCAGTCATAAATACTGCGAAAAGCAGGTATGACCAGAGTTTCATGCGCTCAGCAACAGCTCCAGATGTAATGGACATGGCGGTAGCCACAAACACCACTTGGAAGAAAAAGTCAGAGGCGTTGGAGTAGGCGTTTGCATCTTCACCTTTGAATTCTCCATAAACGCTTTCTGCCAATGCTTCAGCAGACTCAGCTCCATCCAACGCAATACCTGCCAGGAACCAGCCACCGTCGTACATGATTTGATAGCCACAAATCAGGTACATGGTGCATGCAATCGCAAACAGCGCGACGTTTTTGGTGAGAATTTCAGTCGTATTTTTTGCTCGGACTAACCCTGCTTCCAACATGGCGAAGCCAGCGGCCATCCACATAACAAGTGCGCCGCACACCAGGAAATAAAAAGTATCCATGGCGTACTGCAATTCAAATATCGTATTTTCCATAGCGGTATCTCCGGCTGTGGTATCTATAAAGCGTGAGATTTAAATTTTTTTACAATGCGTCTTCGCCGGCTTCGCCGGTACGAATGCGAATCACCTGTTCCAGATTTGAAACAAAGATTTTTCCATCGCCAATTTTCCCGCTGTGAGCAGCCTTGCTGATGGCTTCCACCACCGAATCCACTTGACTATCAGCCACCGCAACTTCCAATTTGGTTTTCGGCAGAAAATCAACAACGTATTCCGCTCCGCGATAAAGTTCGGTATGACCTTTTTGTCGACCAAAACCTTTTACTTCCGTTACGGTGATACCTTGCACGCCAATATCGGAAAGTGCCTCGCGCACGGCATCGAGTTTGAAGGGTTTAATTACAGCCGTTATCAATTTCATGGGACTGTCCTCTCTGAGGTAAAAGTGTCGGTTTTATCAACCGACACGTGGCACCAAAATCCGGAATTTATTTCTCCCTCAATTAGAAGGAATACAACAATTCCAGGGCAAAAGTATTTCTGTCGTCATCACCGAATTCATCTATACGGTATTCAGCGACCAGCAACAGGTTGTCACCCAAGGCATAGCTGGGCGAGATGGTGATACCGGTATTTTCCTCAAGGGTGTTACCAGCTGCGTCTTCAATTGAATAATCGTGGTAACGGAGAGTGATTCCGAAATCGCCAACCGCGTAATTTGCCATCAACAAGAAGCCGTCACCTTCGTCATCGTTGGCGTAGTCTGCTTGGTTATATTCAAAGGCAAACGTGAAATTGGAAACTTCGTATGAGGTCCAGAAGTTGATCAGATCATTATCATCATCGCTGATGTAAAACAATTTGGCAGTGAGACCTTCCACCGGCTGAATTGCTACACCGAATTCCGTTGCCAAAGTTGTAGTGTCGTATTCGCCAGGCGCTACTGCGCTGTTAACTACCGACACCATGAAATCGACTACGCCGCCGTCATAATAGGCAGACACACCTTGTTGGTAATATCCGTAAAAATACGGGGCATATCCGGTGGGGCTATATTGATACAGTCCGGTGGGTTCTTCTGTCTCCCAGCCGCTATAGCTCAGGAAACGTCCGGCTTTGACGCTGAACTGATCGTTGATTTGCTTGGTGATATAAGCCTGTTCGATGAACGTGCGGTCTTCCGCAAATTCACCACCCGACGCGTATTCAACATCGACTCGCGCAGAAATACCGTTAGCGCCGGTGTAGAGAAAATCAACTTCTACTTGGTCAATTCCAAAAGACTTGGTAGTACTTTCTTCTGCATCGTCGTCAATGTATTGGTATGACATGTCGACGAAACCAGTAACGCTTAAACCTTCCCCCAATTCAATATCAGCAAAAGCCGCAGGAACGGAACCAACCGCGAGCATAGTTGCAGCGACAGATGTAGCGAGAGTTTTTTTGTGGAACTTCATGGATGTTTCCTCCAAGTAATGAGAGAGACGTCATTTCGTTGTTTTTGAGCCGAGACCCATTCGCGGAATGGCTGAGCTTCGCCTGGGATAGCAGGTTCCAAGCCAATTTTTGTTTCTCCTTTTGAATCATGCAGTTAACTAAAAATTGGTCATATTTTTGTGGTTGTACCAAAGCGTCGAAGCTCCCTTGGGGGGCATCCTGATGCACTACGGTTTAGCCAAATGCACTGGTTTTGTGCAAAAGGGGTGGCGTTGTCTGAATAAATTTTTAAAAATGCCCGATAAAATTTTTTGAAATCAGAAAAAAAGGGTAGGCTTGGCGCCTGCCAAATCGACCGCGCTTTTATGCAGGACCGGATTTACACCCCAAACTTGTTGTATCCCTGGAGGAAACATTCATGACATTTATAAAAAAAGCAGTAGCTGGCGCAGTTGCCGCCGCGACATTCGCCGCAGCTTCAGTTCCGGCATTCGCGGAAGTCTCAGCATCCGCGGGCATCGCAAGCACTTATCTGTATCGCGGCCTGGATTTGGGACAGGGAACGCCTGCGATATCCGGCTCATTGGGTTTCAAAAGCCACGGCTTTTACTCTGGCATCTGGGGCACATCCGGAGATGAAGCAAGAGGCTCTAAATACGAGCTGAGCGCTGGTTACAACGGAGAAGTCGGGGATTTTTCGTACGGATTGGGGGCTATCAGCTACAACTATCCAACACGAGCCAACAGTGAATTCGGCGATTACAGCGATGCAGTGATTTCTCTTGGCTACGGCCCTGTATCCTTTGGAGCCTATATCCCGGTAGGCAAACTTAACAGCAGCGGCGATTACACCTACTTCACCCTCGGCGGCTCATTTGGTGACTTCTCTATTCTGCTCGGTATGCACAGTGAAGATGTGGCTGGCGGCGGTGTGGCGAAATGCCATGTGGATGCAGGGTCCACCAAGCGCAAGTGCTCTCCCGTGCATCTGGATGTGACCTACGCCTATAACGAGAATCTGTCCTTTACCTTGAGCCAGTTTATTGCCGATGCACCATTTGAAGACAAATTGAAGTTCGTTGTCTCATTTGGCATTCCAATCGGCGAATAATCCCTTCTTTGCCCCATATCTGTTATGGGGCGCATCAAAATAGATCACCAGCCGCTACGCAGCACAGAATCAGGCGCTGATGGGCGGCTCATCATCGAATGCAGGATTAATGACGGGAGGCGTCAACGGAGGCAGACCAAAACGCGCTCGCGCTTTATCGCAACCCTCATTGTATTCCGCCACTTCCCCGTTACAGGAAAACTCCCGGCAAGGGCTGGGACGATTTTCATAGACTGTACAGCGCACCTGCTCACCCACCGTCCCCAGCAGGGCCACACAGCGCGGCTCTTTTTGATTGGTGCCTTTCATACAGGCACGATGCGGATTTATCTGTTCAGTCAGGTTATCCGGCACTAAACCGCCGGCAGATTGCAGTTCACCCCAATAAAAAGACACCCGGAAAGAAGCACAGCAGGCGCCACACGACAGACAAGGAGACTGGTTCGACATACAACAGTGATGGTTGAAAGCAAATGCAAATAACCACAGCAAGTGCTGATGGCGGTCAAAGGACGAAGCCTCTGCCGCTGGCATCCAAGAGAAGGACGCTTGAGAAGAATAGCAGCGAGCAGAGTCGCCAGGCGGCGCAATTTATCGGGAAATGGGGTTGTTTGCCAAGTGGGTTGAGGTGAGCTAGACAGCAAGGTAGACCTTCCTTGTGAAGACGTTGATTAAGACATTGATGGTCGTCTCAGTATCTCAAATATGAAAACGCCAAATAGCCCTGATATCACTGACGTATTAAACCTATAACTGCACAAGCTATAGCCTTACGCAATCCCCTGTTTCAGATAATCCGAATATATGGATTGACGGGAACATAACATCACAGCAAAAAAACGCAATAAATACGGGCCAAGTTTTATTCGTGCGCATTGTTCCGGATAACTGAATTCAAGGGATCCGCCCCAAAAATACCCGAACCATAAGAATCGTTAATCGGACAGAGAATGAGGAAAAGAGATCAGAAAATAACCGCCCTTACAACAGATGTCTGCGGGCGGCGGCGTGAAATCTTACGCAGTGAGAGAGACAGAGAGAAGAGCGCTTAAACCATCAAATAACTTCTGACCTTCTGCTCATCCATATCCTGGATATCGCCTGCCACCATCACATTGCCGCGGTCCATAACGATATAGGAATCGGCCAGGGCGCGAGCGAAATCGAAATATTGTTCGACCAGGAGGATTGCCATTTCCCCGCGTTGGCGCAAAATGGAGATGACTTCCTGAATATCCTTGATGATTGAAGGTTGAATACCTTCTGTAGGCTCGTCGAGAATCAATAATTGCGGTTTCATAACCAGGGCACGCGCGATGGCGAGCTGTTGTTGTTGACCGCCGGACAAGTCACCGCCGCGACGATGCAACATTTTGCGCAGCACCGGAAACAAATCGAAGATTTCATCATCGATTTTGCGCTGCTTGCGCGATAAAACCGCAAAGCCGGTTTTCAGGTTTTCCAAAACCGTAAGTTGGGAAAAGATTTCCCGCCCTTGTGGCACATAGGAAATTCCCATGCGCGCGCGCTCGGAAATGGTCATGCGGGCAATGTCTTTTCCCTCCCACAGAATTTGCCCGCCGCTGATACTGTGACGACCGGTAACCGCGCGGGCAATACTGGTTTTGCCGACACCATTGCGTCCCAATATACAGGTGATTTTGCCTTTTTCCGCTTTCAGGTTGACGCCGTGCAGAGCCTTGCTCGCGCCGTAGTGGAGATCGATATTTTCTACATTCAACATAATTTATCCCTTACCGACCGAGATAGACTTCGATAACACGCGGATTGGAAGACACTACATCGAGTGTGCCTTCCGCCAACACGCTGCCCTCATGCAGAACAGTCACTTTGGTGTCCAACGCGCGGATAAAATCCATATCATGCTCAACGACAATCACTGAGTGATTTTCGCTGATGGATTTCAGCAGTTTGGCCGTTTCCATGGTTTCATAATCCGTCATTCCGGCTGCGGGTTCGTCGACCAGCAACAATTCCGGATCCTGAATAATCAACATTCCTATTTCCAACCACTGCTTTTGTCCGTGGGATAAATTGCGCGCCTGCTCGGCGCGGCGTTCCTGCAAACCGATCAGCAGAAGAATTTCTTCAATCCGTTCAATTTGCGCTTTGTCGAGTTTAAAAAATAATGTTTGAAAAACATTTCGATGGCCCGCGAGCGCCAATTCCAGGTTTTCCCATACGGAAAGACTTTCGATCACCGTAGGCTTTTGGAATTTTCGCCCTATTCCCATATTGGCGATTTCAGCTTCATCGTGTTTGGTCAAATCAATGACATCACGGAATTTCACTTCACCTTCATCCGGTTTGGTTTTGCCGGTGATGATATCCATCATGGTGCTTTTGCCAGCGCCATTAGGTCCGATGATTGCGCGCAATTCGCCGGGACGAATATCCAGGGACAAATTATTAATCGCTTTGAATCCATCAAACGATTTGGTGACACCGTTGAGGTAGAGGATACTTTGAACTTTAGTTTCTACCATGGTTATTTTCCTCCCGCGGTTTGAGGAACCGGCGTTGCCGCCGCTTGATCAGCCTTTTTTCTCGCTCGATATCCATCGAGAATGCCAACGACACCGCGCGGCAGATAAATGGTGGTGATAACGAACAGAGCACCGAGAATAAACAACCAATATTCAGCAAACACACCGCTGGTAAAGGTTGTTTTGGCGTAGTTAACCAATATCGCACCAATGATTGCACCGTAAAGTGTTCCACGACCACCGATGGCAACCCAAATAACGATTTCAATGGAGTTGAGCGGGTTGAATTCGCTCGGGTTGATAATGCCGATTTGCGGAACATAAAGCGCACCCGCAAGACCGGCGATCAGAGAGGAAACAACGAAGACAAACAACTTGTAGTGCTCAACTTTATAACCGATAAAACGGGTTCTGCTTTCGGCGTCGCGAATGGAAATCAGCACTCGACCGGCTTTGCTGCGGGTGATGTACTGACAGAGGATATAAGCACCTGCAAGACACAGCAGTGTGATCACAAACAAGCTCACTCGGGTGCTGTCCGCCTGCAGGTCAAAACCGAGAATATCTTTAAAATCGGTCAGACCGTTGTTGCCGCCAAAACCCATGTCGTTGCGGAAAAATGCCAGCATCAATGCGTAGGTCAGCGCCTGCGTGATAATCGATAAATAAACACCGGTAACACGCGAGCGGAAGGCCAGCCAACCGAACAGGAATGCGAGCAAACCCGGAGCAAGGAATACCATCAGCAAGGCAAAGCCAAAATTGTCGAAGCCGTACCAATACCAAGGCAATTCCTGCCAGTTCAAAAACACCATGAAGTCCGGCAATACCGGGTTGCCATACACACCGCGGTCGCCGATTTGGCGCATCAGATACATGCCCATGGCATAACCACCGAGCGCAAAAAATGCACCGTGGCCGAGGCTCAGAATTCCGCAATACCCCCAAATTAAATCCAGGGCCAGAGCCAACATGGCAAAACACAGATATTTGCCAATCAGTGTGACCATATAGGTCGGCACGTGAAATGCGGAATCTGCTGGCACTGCGAGATTTAATATGGGGACCAGTACACCAAGCACCCCCATCACAATAAATAACCAACGGGATGCTTTGTCGTTTGTCAGTAATAACTGGAGAATCGGTTTGCGGCTCATAAAATCAATCCTCCACGAACCGGCCTTTCAGCGCGAACAAGCCGCGCGGACGCCATTGAATAAACAAGATGATGAAAACCAGTACGAAGATTTTGCCAAGTACTGCACCTGCGTAAGGTTCGAGGAATTTGTTGACCACGCCCAATCCCATGGCCGCAAAAAAGGTTCCGAGCAAATTACCGACGCCGCCGAAAACCACCACCATAAAGGAGTCGATAATAAACCCCTGTCCCATATTCGGACCTACGTTGGTGATCTGGCTCAAGGCCACACCGGCGATACCGGCGATACCGGAACCGAGGCCAAACGTCAAAGCATCAACCCAGGAGGAACGAATACCCATGGAATTTGCCATAGCGCGATTTTGTGTCACCGCGCGCATTTGCAATCCCAACAAGGTTTTGCGCAGCAACAGCGCGAGCAATCCCAAAACCAGCAGGCTGAACACGATGATGTAAAGACGGTTATAGGTCAGCGAAAGTGCGCCGTTCACTTGATAAAAACCACTCATCCAATCCGGAGTGACTACCGGAACGTTGTTGGAGTTGTAGGTACGCACCAATTGCTGCAGAAAAAGACTGATACCAAAAGTGGCCAGCAGTGTTTCCAATGGGCGGCCGTACAAATGGCGAATGACTGTGCGCTCAATTAACACGCCGACAGAACCGGAAACCAGAAATGCCATAGGAATGGCGATGATGATCGAGGCCTCGATCCAGTTGGGGAAAATTTGTTGTACGGCAAAGGTGGTATAAGCACCGAGCATGATCATTTCGCCGTGCGCCATATTGATCACACCCATTACACCAAAAGTAATGGCAAGACCAATTGCAGCGAGAAGCAAAACGGAGCCTAAACTGGCGCCGAAGAAAAGATTTTCGATGAATTTCATTATGCCCATGCGGTGACGCACTTTATCCGCACCCTCGGCCGCAAGTTTGGCAATGTCCGCTGCACCTTCTTTGTCCGCGCTCAAACGCTCCAACACCGCGAGTGCTTCCGGTGAGTATGACGCAGACATGACTTTTATAGCTTGTTTACGTCGATCCGCATTCTCGGATTCGACATCCACTAAAGCGAGGGCCAACTCCATTTCTTTTTTAACGGATGAGGACTCTTCGCGTTCGACAGCTGCTGCGATTATGTCGCGCAATTCGGCGTCGGGTGATTTAATCAAATCGCGCGCGGATTGACGACGCAGTGAAGCGTCCTTTGCGCTCAGCTGCAATGAAGCTATAACGGTTCGCAGTTTGCCGCGCACACTGTTGTTGATTTTGACTTTCTCCAGCGAGCGTGCACCGACAACGTCTATGACTTGTTCATCGCTGATATTTTTGATTTGTACACCATCCGGGTGGTCTTCACCGATCACGACGGTTTGATCGGATTTCTGTAAATACAATTTGCCATCCAGCATGGCTTTAAGGACGGTTAAAGAGCGCGGATCTTCCAGCGCCACCAATTGATCGATCAATTTGTTTTTTTGCGCATAGGAACTCTGCGCTACTTCCTTGGTAAGCGATTCAAAATCTGCTGACCATCCGACGGATATCCAGGATAGAAGTAATCCGATGGCGATCAGCACGATATTCTTTATCGTGTAGTTCATTGTGTTAGCACCAATGTTTGCAAATCTGCCGCGGCTCGATACATGAGCCATTCTTGTTTTAAATCAGATGAAGGGTTTTAACTCTTGCTTTGGAGGTGCACATCCTTGTGCTACGTATCCTAAGGAGGGAACCGTAAAGCTATTCCAAAATTGGCTAATTTTGGAGACAGCGATTAATAGTTCTGACCTGAACACTTACCAGTTTTGATATTGAAGTTTCCGCAGTTGATTGGCGCAGTCCAATCAGCAACGATGCTGGCAGATTCCGGCAGGAAGTCAGTCCATGCGTCACCAATTACACCGCCTGGGGTTTGCCATACAATTTCAAACTGACCGTTTTCTTGAATTTCGCCGATCAAAACTGGCTTGGTAAGGTGATGGTTGGTATTCATGACAGCGATGCCACCAGTCAGGTTTGGAACGGTGATTCCGTACATGGCTTTACGCACAGCGTCTACGTCAGTAGTGCCAGCTTTTTCCACCGCTTTAACCCACATTTTGAAACCGATGTAAGTGGCTTCCATTGGGTCGTTGGTAGGACGTTTTTTGTCTTTGATGAATTTGTGCCATTTTTCGATAAAGGCATCATTTTCCGGTGATTCAGCGCTCATGAAGTAGTTCCAAGCAGCCAAGTGACCAACCAGCGGTTTGGTATCAAAGCCAGACAGTTCTTCTTCACCTACGGAGAAAGCAACAACCGGGATGTCTTCTGCAGAAATACCAGCGTTAGCTAGTTCTTTATAGAAAGGAACGTTGGCGTCACCGTTGATGGTGGAAACGACAGCAGTCTTTTTACCGGCAGAACCGAATTTTTTGATTTCCGCTACACGGGTTTGCCAGTCAGAGTGACCGAATGGGGTGTAGTTGATGGAAATATCTTCTTTTTTCACGCCTTTGCTGATCAGGTAGGCTTCCAGAATTTTGTTGGTGGTACGCGGATAAACGTAGTCAGTACCTTCGAGAACCCAACGTTTTACACCTTCAGCAGACATCAAATAATCAACTGCTGGGATAGCTTGCTGGTTTGGCGCCGCACCGGTGTAGAAAACGTTTTTGGAAGACTCTTCACCTTCGTACTGCACTGGATAGAACAGCAGACCATTTAATTCTTCGATAACAGGCAATACAGATTTGCGTGATACGGAAGTCCAGCAACCAAAAATAACGGAGACTTTATCTTTGGACAGCAATTGTTTGGTTTTTTCAGCGAATAATGGCCAGTTGGATGCAGGGTCTACCACGACTGGTTCCAATTTTTTGCCCAATACACCACCAGCTTTATTTTGCTCTTCGATCATCATCAAAACGGTGTCTTTCAACGTCGTTTCGCTGATCGCCATGGTGCCGGAAAGTGAGTGCAATACACCGACTTTAATGGTATCTGCAGCGTGAGATACTGCCGCCCCAGTTGCTAAAGCAGCAACCCCAATGGCCAAACTGGTTTTTTTCACCAGCTTCTTAAGTGTGGAACTCATGATAGTCTCCTTCGACTTTTGTAGCGCTTTTTTAAGATGTTGTGAAAAAATTTTTGGGTGGCGTTAATCGACAAAACCAAAGCAGCTATCGATACGAATAATTTCGGCCTGCTGGATTTCGAATTAACGGAATTCATTTGCCGTATTTCGATACGCATAAATTCGTATTGCTTTTTTCCGAAAAACGGCTTGGCAGGAAGAGCAGAAATGGTGCCAATGTTGGCGCTTGTTGCGTTTTTGGCGTCTTGTATACAAGCAACTTATTGTAAATAAAGAAATTTTTTATGCGGCCGGGGATCCCCTGCAGCTGCATTGCAAAAGCACCAAATTAGAGCTGTCCATTAATGGCGCAAATCAGGGCACCAAAAACGTCCTCTGCACCCACAATGGTGCACAATCGAGTTTTTTGAGGAATTAAGTGCAGATTAGAGGGATTGGAAACAATAATTGGAGACGAAAAGAGAGCTTTAAAACGCGGAAGAATATGCGCCCCGCATTTTTGTGGGGCGCACGAGTAATTAGAAGGCGGTAGTAATACCAAAAAGAACTAATAGCGCACCTAAAACCTGCGCGACAACACCCTTGGCGAATTTTTGGCTGTAGTGGCCGAGCCAGGAGGCGAGCACAACAACCATCGCACTGCTTGCCAATAGTCCAGCCGCAAAAGGCATAGCCGCTTCAGCGGGCAATTCCGTGCCGTGCACAAAACCGTGAATAATCGCGGTTAAGGCAACCACTACAGTTCGCAAAATCATCGAGCCTTTTACTGCGCAGGCGATCAAGCCACCCAGCACTACCAAAGTAGCAGTAATACCAGCTTCCATGGTGAGATGAGAAAATTGCGTGCCGAGCGCAATGGATACAGCCAGGATTGCGATAAAGGCTCCGATAAACCCCACTTTATGGCGCGTCTGAGTTTGCGCCAACCACAGGCCAGTGGCGACCAATGCCAACAAATGGTCCAAACCCGTCAACGGATGGAGAAAACCGTCCAGCCAGTCAACGTGATGATGCCCGGGGTGCGCAAGCGCCACAGCGGGAAACATGACGAGGGCAAATGCGATAAGTTTTTTCATTGGTGTTTCTCTCATTTAAGTGTTGGTTTTCGGCGTGAGCATGCCCTGTTTTTCGATAAACGCGACGATGTCCGCCACGCCTGTGCCATCTTTCAAATTGGAAAAAATAAACGGCTTTTCACCGCGCATTTTGCGCGCGTCTCTGTCCATCACCGAAAGATCCGCGCCGACGTATGGGGCGATATCAATTTTGTTGATGATCAACAGATCGGATTTGGTAATGCCGGGGCCGCCTTTGCGGGGAATTTTGTCGCCGGCGGAAACGTCGATCACATAAAGAGTAAGATCGGATAATTCCGGGCTGAAAGTCGCCGCCAGATTATCACCGCCGCTTTCAATCAAAATCACATCGAGATCGGGAAAGCGGTTCTGCAATTCCGCGACCGCCGATAAATTCATAGAGGCATCTTCGCGAATCGCCGTGTGCGGACAGCCGCCGGTTTCCACACCGATAATACGATCCGGATCCAGCGCCTCATGCCGCAACAAAAATTCCGCGTCTTCGCGGGTGTAAATATCGTTGGTGATCGCCGCGATGTTGTATTTATCGCGCAACTCGCCACACAGCGTTTTCATCAGCGCCGTTTTACCGGACCCCACAGGTCCACCAATACCAAGGCGCAGTGCAGGTTTTTTCATGAATGGTTCTCTGTTTTTTGAATAATGAGTTTGGTTTTTTTGTTTAGCCGGGGTCAGGATCTAAACAACCTCGAATACTGCCGCTCGTGTTTCGCCGATGCCATCACAACACCCAGCAAACTCCAGCCAATGTCTTCATCCGGCAATTGCAGGGCTTTTTCTGCGATTGGCGGAATATCCTTCATCAAACACACCAATAGTTTTTGCGCTTGGGTTTGGCCGAGCGGGACTAGTTTGGTGGCGGCGGCGATTTGGTTTTCCAGCCAGGCCCAGATAAATCCCTGCACCGCATCTGCAGCAGGAATTTTCCAGTGGTGGCACGCCAGCGCAAATTGACTGGCAAAACTCACATCGCCACTAAAATTTTCTACGCCCGGAATTTCCAGCGAGCGCATCAAGCGCTGCAAAGCCACACCGAGCTGTGTGTCTTCCAACATCAATTCCTGCGTTTCACGACAGGCGAGTAAAAATTGGTTCCAATCATTCGCGGTCGCCCAATCGTTTTCGCGCAACGCATTCATGCAGCGCAATAACACCGGCGCATCCAACTGGCCAAAACCAAAGGCCATAACACCGCGCAGCCAGTTTTCCATCGCGGCTTCATTGTTCAGCCAGCCGCTGTCCACCGCGTATTCCAATCCTTGCGAATAGGCATAAGCCCCCACCGGTAACGCGGGGCTGACTAAATGCATTAGGTGGAGCAGCGCTGCGTTCATGAATTAATGGTGATGGTTGTGCAGCAATAACATGGAGTGTTGATGCTGGCCGTGATAGGCACCATTTTCCGGTTGAAATGGCTGTTCCTCGTAATGCACTTCCAAATCCAAACCGCGCACCATATCGTCCAATACGTGATCGCGCAGATAGCGCAAAAATCCCGGGCCAATTTGCAATGGTACGTGGCGATTACCCAAGTGATAAGCCGCACGCGTCAGCAATAATTGATTTTGGCTGCGCACTTCGCTGACTTCTTCCGCAGCGGCAATCACTTTAATCAACTCACCGGTTTTACATTGCAGAACATCACCGTCCTGCAAAACTGTGCCACGCTCAATAAACCAACCCAATTCTTTGCCGCACGCGGTTGCCGTTTTGTAACGACTTTTTTGCCGCTCATCGAAAGTGAGCACCACTTGCATAGTGGCGTCTTGCGATAGCTTTTTGGCAATTTCAAAAACTTCCAGCATTTGCAATTCCACAATCAAATAATTTGAATTCCGCTATCAAAATAAAAAGTAGCGCTGAGCCAATGGCAATTCTTTGGCTGGCTCGCAGGTCAGGAGCACACCGTCCGCCCGGACTTCATAGGTTTGCGCATCCACTTCCATATGGGGTTGATAATCGTTGAGGATCATTTTGTCTTTGGTGGCGGTGCGGCAGCCTTTTACACCGACCAAACGGCGTTCCAAACGCAGGCTCGCAGCAATGCCCGCTTCTAACGCCGCCTGACTGACAAAACTCACGGAAGTCGCTTTGCACATGCGACCGTATGCGCCGAACATGGTCCGGTAATGCACAGGTTGCGGTGTGGGAATGGATGCGTTGGGATCGCCCATGGGCGCTGCGGCAATACCGCCGCCTTTAATAATCAGTGACGGTTTAACACCGAAAAATGCCGGTCGCCATAAAACCAGATCCGCCAATTTGCCTACTTCAATGGAACCGACTTCGTGCGCAATGCCGTGAGCAATCGCGGGGTTGATGGTGTATTTGGCGATATAACGTTTAACGCGGAAATTATCCGCAGGACTGCCATCGCCACTTAATACACCGCGCTGCACTTTCATTTTGTGCGCGGTTTGCCAGGTGCGACAGATCACTTCGCCCACTCGCCCCATGGCTTGCGAGTCCGACGAAATCATCGAAAACGCACCGAGGTCATGAAGAATATCTTCGGCAGCAATGGTTTCTTTACGAATACGTGAATCGGCAAAAGCCACGTCTTCCGGAATATTCGGATCCAGGTGGTGGCAGACCATCAACATGTCCAGGTGCTCGTCCACCGTGTTGATGGTGTAAGGCCGCGTGGGGTTGGTAGAGGATGGCAGTACGTTGGGCAGGCCGCAGGCTTTGATAATGTCCGGTGCGTGACCGCCGCCTGCGCCTTCGGTGTGATAGGTGTGAATGGTGCGGCCTTTAAATGCGGCAATGGTGTCTTCCACAAAGCCGGATTCGTTGAGCGTGTCCGTGTGGATTGCCACCTGCACGTCGTACTCTTCCGCCACCGACAGGCAGTTGTCGATCGCGGCAGGCGTGGTACCCCAGTCTTCATGCAGCTTCAGGCCCATGGCGCCGGCGAGCAGTTGTTCTTCAATGGGCTGCGGCACGCTGACGTTGCCCTTGCCCAACAGGCCGATATTCATTGGGAAGGCTTCCACCGCCTGCAGCATGCGGGCGAGGTGCCAAGTGCCGGGCGTACAGGTCGTGGCGTTGGTGCCGGTCGCAGGACCGGTGCCGCCACCGATCATGGTGGTCACGCCGCTCATCAAGGCCTCTTCAATCTGTTGCGGGCAGATAAAGTGAATATGTGAATCGATGCCGCCCGCAGTGAGGATCTGCCCTTCCCCGGCGATCACTTCCGTGCCAGCGCCGACGATGATGTTGACGCCCGGTTGAATATCCGGGTTGCCCGCTTTGCCAATGGCGCTGATGCGGCCGTTTTTGATGGCGACGTCGGCTTTGACGATGCCCCAGTAATCAATAATCAAGGCGTTGGTAATCACTGTATCCGGCGTGACCGAACAGGATTCCTGCCCCTGCCCCATGCCGTCGCGGATTACTTTGCCGCCGCCGAATTTCACTTCTTCGCCGTAGATCGTGTGGTCTTTTTCCACTTCGATCCACAATTCCGTATCCCCCAGGCGCACCCGGTCGCCCACGGTTGGGCCGAACATATCCGCATAGGCGCGACGATCGATTCTGCTCATTACAAATCCCCCATAATCGCGCCGCGCAGGCCATATACGCGTCGAAAACCGGCTAATTCCACCAATTCCACTTCGCGCTCCTGGCCGGGCTCAAAACGCACGGCGGTGCCGGCGGCGATATTCAGGCGAAAGCCGCGCGCGGCTTCTCGGTCAAAACGCAGGGCGGGATTGGTTTCGTAGAAGTGGTAGTGGGAGCCGACTTGGATGGGGCGGTCGCCGGTGTTGGCGACCAGCAGTTTTTTGGTGGCGCGGCCGACGTTGAGGTCGATGCTGCCGGGTTGGATTTGATATTCGCCGGGAATCATGGAGCGGTCCTTTAAACGATCGGATCGTGGACGGTCACCAGCTTGGTGCCATCGGGAAAGGTGGCTTCGACTTGCACTTCGGGGATCAGCTCGGCGACGCCTTCCATGACGTCCTCGCGGGTGAGGATGGTGCGGCCTTCGCTCATCAGTTGCGCCACTGTTTTGCCGTCCCGTGCGCCTTCCATAATCGCCGCGCTGATCAGCGCCACCGCCTCGGGATAATTCAACTTGAGCCCACGCGCTTTGCGACGTTCTGCCAGCAAGGCGGCGGTAAATATCAGCAATTTGTCTTTTTCCCTTGGAGTTAGCTCCACGGTTTTACCCCCAGTAAGTTGTTTTTTGAGGTACAGCCAAGAGCTCCACCCACCTTTTCCGGGACCGCTGCAAGTACCCTTCGGGGCCGGCCAACCTGAAAAACGGTTGGCGTTCCGCCATGCACAAAGCAGCGCTTTGTATACGCATGGCTACACCCATGTAGGCTCCCTCACGACCGGCCGGCGCTCCGGGTCCTGTCGGTGAGGGTCCCGGAAAAGGCGGCTGAAGCTCCTCCCCACAATTGGTCTTAGGTATTCCAGATACGCGGCGCGACTGCTTGCGCGCCGGTTAAATCCATCCGCAACTCGCGCCACACATATTCAAATCCGGCGCGACACAAACGCGTGGACTGGCCGAGATAACGCACGATAAACAGCTCGCCTTTTTGCGTCAGACCCCATTGGTGATCCGGTGCCGGTGCGAGGGCTTCCAGCCCTTCCACTAAGGCGTCCACCCGGTCGCGAGTGGGCTTGAGCGTAGCGAGAAATGTGCCAGCCACCGGAGCATTGTGCAGTCCCCAGCGCGCCTGCATACGCTCGTCGCCGCCATCAAAGCGATTGCGCTCGATCAGCAGCGGGCGATTGTCGCGGTAGATTTCCAGAATCTGTTCACACCGGCCTTCGGTAAAAACCTCGTCAGACGCGGGCCTGCCGAGGCAGACCACATCCCACACACACGCCCGCGCATCGCCCCCAAGTTCCAGGCGGGTGCGCAGTCGACCGTTAGCGCCGTTGAAGACGATGGTTTCCTGCGGCAGCCACTCAATACACGAACCGGATGCACTACTTATGTGCACCTCCTGACGCTGCACCTCCTGGAAACCTTGGGCGCGATAAATCTTGCCCGCCGAGGGGGTGGTGATCAGCCCGGTCGCACCGGGTGCGGCGGCTATGTTAATTTGCAGCAAATCGCCCAGAACCATGCCGCCCGGCGGGTGCAGCAAGTACACATGACAGCAGCCGTTTTCCTCGGGATAAAACGGCCTCTGGACCCGCAAAGGGCCTTGATGGCGTACGTGACTCAAAACGGATTTCGCCCCGCGCCGCTCCAGGTGCAGATCCAACTGGGCAAACCAGTGGCGCGTCTGGACAGGTTCGAGCGATAAAGACTGGTGATGTGACATGAATATTTCCGAGTATTGAAACGCCCGGAAAATCAAAGCTTTGCCGACAAAAGCCAGCAATTTTGCCAACCACGGGGCAAAATACGCCCCAAAAAGATGCATAGAATTTTTGCTATGCACCAATACAGCGCCATTGCGCCGGAGGTTTTATGATTTTCGACTTTCCCAAGCAGCGAGTTCAGGAGTTTTTGCACGAACTGCGCCAAGGCCTCCAAGGCCGCCAACCCGAAGACCTTTCCCCCACCCAACTCCGCGCCCTGCTCGAATCCATCCTGCGCAAACTCAACCTCGTCACCCGCGAGGAGTTCGATGCACAGGCAGCCGTGTTGCAGAGGACTCGGTTGAAGTTGGAGGAGTTGGAGAGGCAGGTGGGGGAGTTGCAGGAGAGGATTCATAAGGAGAAGGAGTAAGAGTTGCCCAATAGAGCCAACCCGACCAGCATGTGTATACATGCACACATTTATACACATCGGTTTGGGTGGGTTATATGAGAACCAACATTGTGATAGACGGCCAATTGATGGATGAGGCTCTTAAAGCATCCGGCTTGAAAACTAAAAAAGAAGCAGTCGAAGCAGGCTTGCGCGCCTTGATCAAACAACGCAAACAAGAAAGTATCCGCGCACTCCGGGGTAAATTGCGCTGGAAGAGATGAGAAGGGATAAATGATCTTAGTGGACACCAGTGTCTGGATTGACTACTACAACGGGCAAAATACTCCACAAACGTCCATTCGTTTTTTATTCAGAAAAACCGAGCGCGTCGGCCAACACCAAGAAAATCAAAGAGGAGCCAGATATCGCAAACACCCAATAAAATAAAGCACCCAAACATCGATCAAATTTCGTAGTATGCGCACGGATTAAACTGGCATTTGCATAGAGAAAAGCTAGACTCCCTTTCTCTAATTTATCGCTCCAAGATTTAGGAAACGCAACAGCCTGTGCAACGTTGATAATATCCCACCCGCTAAAAAATTCTGCTCCCAATGCGTCTTTGGTTTCCGGATTTTTCCTCAATTTTCGAACAGTGATCTGGCCGAACAGCACGAATAAAATACATGTAAAAAATGCTAAAACTGCCGGAATGGCGAGTAAAATAGAGAGGTTCATATAACCCCTATTGCGCTCATAATTTTGTCGTACCATTCACCGCCATGCTTTTTGGCGTATTTATTTGCTCCAATTGAGGTCGCTGCAGCTGCGCCCGCGATTACGACATCGCCCGCAATTCTACCCAGCATTGAGAAATTCGGCCTTCATTAGCCGGCTACACAATCGTATTTCACTCATTGTTAACAGCAATGTAATCGTTTAAACCCAACTTTAAGCAAGCGCAAAAGCATTGGCACAAGAATCATAGGAGATAATGGAGGGAGTGGGAAGCGCACGTTGGCATATCAAAGCGCGTCAAGATACTGCTTTCTACTCGTTTATGAAAGCCCGATCAAGACTTGGATGGTTAGGTCGGCAGCTGATCGCATTCACAACACTTGCTAGTGCAACATTGAGGCATTCTATCCCTTTTCCGACCTACCTTGATAATTCGCAGGCACTTCCGCATCCAATATCAAATTATGCATACGCTCGCACAAGCGTCTTTGTTGGATGATTAATTCTTCGGAAATAGCGCTTAGGGTTTGTACTTCCTGGCGCACCACCGCATTTTCTTCGCGCACTTGATGGGCGTTTTGGGTCATGCGTTTGCTGACTTGGTCCTGCTCTTGGGTGGCGAACGCAATGGACTGGTTCAGCTGGGCGATGCTGCTTAAATTGGTTTTGAGCTTGTCGAGGGACAGAGTGACAGCGAGGCCGCGCTGTTCGGTTTCCGTGGAAATACGACGGCAGGATTCGAGCATGCTGAGGGTTTTTTCCGAATCGTCCTGCAGTGCCTTGATCAAGGAAACAATTTCATCGGTGGACTCGCGAGTGCGACCGGCGAGTGCGCGCACTTCATCGGCTACCACCGCGAATCCTCGCCCATCGTCACCAGCGCGTGCAGCCTCAATGGCGGCATTAAGAGCCAGCAGGTTCGTCTGCTCGGCAATACTGGTAATTACCGCCACAACGCTGTCGATGGTATGGCAGGCGTTGTTGAGATTGCGCATGCGCTCGGACGCCTGCTCGAGTTGCGAATTAATTTCCTGACTTGCCTGCACCACCCCACGTAGAGAGGCTTCGTCGCTATAGGCATCATTTACCGCCTGAGCGGCGGATTCCGCACTGGAAGCTATATCGTGGACAGCATTTGACAGGGTTTCCACCGCGTTCACCAAATGGTGGATATCGCTCTGCATGGATTCACTGCGCAGACGCAAATATTCGCGTTTTTCGTCGAGTTCACCAGCGGACGCCGCCAGTTTATTGGATACTTGCTGCACATCGCTCAAAAACAATTTGAGGCCCTGGATAAGATTGGCGAAGTGTTTCAAGCCGCTGATACTGTCATCCACCTGTATCCGAAAATCGATGACATTCTCCTTTTCCATCATTTTTTGCGTGGTGACCGTAAGCACGTCACCTACCGCCACATCCTTACGAGCCGCGTGAGTGAAGATTAAAAAGAAGACGGTTTCGCCAATCACATAGCCCGCGTGCATAAATACTCTGAGCCAGTGATCTTCCATATCGCGAAACAACCAAACACCAGCGCCGTGATGCTGTAAATAGCAAAACAGCAAATGATGTGCCGCAATGAGAACCGCCGCAACTATCAGAGGCAACCAATCGCGATAGATCGCGATAAAGGCAATCAGCACAAATACCCCAAAGTGCATTTCGATCAGCCCCCGCGCCTGGTGAATGTGCAGCATCACAAACACCATCCCAAAGGAGATCAACAAGATCGAGGACAGACGGGTTGCGGGATAGAGGAAGTAACTGGCAAAACTGAAGATCACTAGAGGTACACCGACCGTTATTACCTCATTCCAGGTCCCGTACCAAGGGGCAAGCGCTAAGGCGTAGAGGAATTCGAGTGCAATAACACAGAGAAAGATTTTATCCGCTCGTCTTGCGCGCTCTTTCCGCAGATCATCGATGGTGGTCGCACTTGACATATCCGTTCCTAAATGCGTAGAGGAATAGTTATAAACCTTTTTCACCCTAGCACATAACGGCAAATCCGCTAGCCAAATCATCATATTAACCATGCCTTTAAATAGGGCATCTAAGTGGTAATTGCCTGTTATAACAAAATATTATCGACTTCGAGTTTTGATTTTATCTATATATAAGAACCGGCTAACTATTAACCATGAAACTATTAGAACCGCTTAGACCATGCCGGTGTAGTACGCAATAACTATAAACCCTATGTCCATTACTGGATTCGAACCCCCAAAAAAGGGAGGGTCAAGGAATTTGTCCTAATCAGATGGATACCCTGGGAGAGGGTTGGGTGCAGCAAGCCTGCCCACTCTTCCACCCCCCTAACACTGGCCAACAGAAGCTTCTCGCGCCATAGCAATTTATTTTTGCGAAATTAATCACAAAAAATCCAATCCTCAATAACAAGAAAAATAAATTAATCTTTTAGCACTTGGACCCCACCACATCCGTAAAGGAGTTACGTTTGTGAACATACCAGATAGGATTCTGCACGAAGATAAAATTGGCACCGCCGTTCGATATCAACTTCCCAACAGACGCCATTGGCTTAATAAAAAGTCCGGCCGCAAAATTTATATCGAGCCTGAACCCCTTCAATACGTTACCAATCTCAATGGCTATGATCAGATGCAGGTGTGTAAAAGTATTGAAGAACTCGCCAGCATTCCCTTACCCCTAGATGGAGCCGTCAATAAACAACGTCCCGCGTTTTTTAAAGCAAAGCACGCGGATGCTAATGCTTTTAGATTTTTAATTAAATATCGAGTTACTTCTGAGGCAGTGGTTATTTCGGAAATCTGTCTTAATGACACACTGTTTGGTGTAAAAGATAATTCAAAGGATGAGAGAGCTTGCCTTTACCATGTCAAAAAACTCGATGTTACGAATTTCCATTCCGGTGTTGATCTTAATACGGTAGCTACGCTACCTAATACCTGGGTATTGGAAGATCCTGTGCTTGAGGTCAAAACAAAGATCGCTGCAGTTAACGGTATGCTCAATGACTTGCGAAAGGCGTCCTGGTTAATGGGGGTTCATGCTGAGCACGCCTACCCTCAAGATGAGATCAAAGGCTACACTCTCTTCCACAATCCCAGCGAATCCGCATTACCTGACTTTTTCGAGTCAGTCAGGGACAACTTGGGTTTTACCACTGAAAATGCCAAACATCTTGCAGAGATTCTGGCCGATATCCAAAGAAAAGGTCAACCAGTGAAATGGGTAGTGCACAGCCAAGGTGGAATTATCTTTAAACAAGCGGTCGCCCATCATATTAAAAAGTACCCCGGTCAATCCTTGGATAAAAACTCCGTTGTATTCCATGCGGGGGGTAATAACAAGAAGGAAACTGAAAAGCTTTTAGGTCAAGTTGGAATTCGCAAAAACGCTCCAGACAAGGATAATCCTTTTGACCTTGTTCCTCATTTGGCAGGAAGAAATGACCTGTACCCGGCAACCATAAAACGTACCTTGCAATTCTGGAAAAAGGTCAAAGGCAACGAAACCGCCAGTGTCGTTGAAAGTCCTCATACACTCCCCTTTATCAGCCTTGAGGCTTATCATCACTTTCTGACACTGGCGGGCGACACTAAGTCTGCTTCAAGGGTGGAAAAGTATATGAAAAGGCTGGCCAACTCGTGAAACCTCAGCCACTATTGTCACCTAGAATTCTGGTCTTTTTACTTATGCCATTGATTAGCACTCTTTTCGGTTGCAAACCGGCTTCCCTACAGGGGCCGGACTTCAACCAGACCATTCCTAAAATCCTGCATATAAAGCCAGGCATAACTGTTACATATGAGATGCCTAGCAATATGTCCAACTTGATGAATTTCGGAATTCGCTATCCAAACGAATCTCCAAGAACAATAACGTTTGATACAACGGAAGAGCATAAATTTCAGTTATGGCATTGGCGAGAATCGGTTATGCTCGATGGTGCTATGTGGGACTACAAGATGAAAGGCAGGGCTGATCTAAATTTAAGAATCGATATCGCCTTGAAACCTGAATTAACTAGCCTAAAATCTTTTATCGCTTCTCTATATGAAGAATTCTATAACGGAGAAAATGGACTAAATACTAATTTCCGACGCAAGCGCCCAAATCGGTCGGATGATGAACTCGGCAGTTGGATAAAATCAATACCTAACGACTTCTCCGAAATCTCCGTCAACGGAGCACCCGCATTCACGTGGTCAGAGGATAGTAGAGATACAGGTCAAGGCGCTAGATATTATGCCCTTGAGTTTCATGATCGATATTTTTTGACCTTCGCATTTCTATCCTCGATCTCCGCTCGCAATACTAAAGAGCTGGAAATGGCGAAAAACAAAATTCCGCAGGATATAGCAGCATTTATGGAACGGGTACACGTGGTTCAGAAATAGAAAACTAAATAGTTTCTATTGTTTTATACGTACCCCAGCGAAATTTGCCAAACAGGGCGACAGTGTTCTCAACTCACGAAGTCTGAAATTCAGAATTTATTACTTTGTTGAGGTTCATGCTATTCGAAAATCCAGATTCAACCGTTTCCAATGATTGCGAAGCCACTGCTTGTGGTTTTCATTCATCGGCAGGTTTTTTAAAGCTTCCGGCCATAAAGTTCTGGCTTTTTCCATCACATCGTTCAGATGCCATCTGATGGCTCGCCACGGAATATCAGAATGTTCGGACCAATATTGAAAATGCTGTAGAGATACTTGATACCAATCCTTGGTTTTACCAAGATTGAGGGCAAACTGTCGTTCATTTTCCACGTAAACACCGGTGGTTACTATGTCGTAAGAAGGTGAAAGCCGCGGAGTTATTTTGTCCATATAAATAAGGCTCCAGTTTTTCAAATGTGCATCACCATTGGCGAGTAGAACGTTCACAAGTAGCCGTCTAGCAAGCTGTTGCGCATCAGCCAAACCATCACCAGAAAATAAGTAAAGAACACGAGCGATTTGCTCATAGTTGGCTGTATTATATTTTTCGTGCGGATATTTAACAAAAACCTGTGCAAAATCCTCCATATGAATCCGTTTGCCTTCTTCTCTATCAAAACGTTTAATTGCAAACGCTAAATTTTCTTGCGGAAGATTGATTGGCGGTAAATTAACAAGCTTGTCCAGAGCAACAAGTTTGATATCCGGAATATTAACACCAACCATCGCAGCAAGTGACATAGAGCTGTATTCATTGAGCGGAACATCTTTATGCTGTGTAGACGGCGTTTTCACAATCCAGTCGCCCAACTCACCTTCCGCGGGCAGATTATATCGCCCATCCTTTTTTTTCATGGAGAACTTCATTTGGACACCGGCAAGAGAAAATCTATTTTTTTCTCCGCCTTTTAGGATTTTTTTTCCGAATTTTACCGGGTTTACCTCAGCATTGATATTTAACGCTGCTCTCGGAACCTCTTCCGGGTCCATAGGTTCTGCCATTAATGCGCCAGGTAAATCTCGGCCGAGATATGAAAAAATATGAAACTCGTTATCCACATGAACTTTCAAGCTGTGAGCGATATACTCTCTTAAAGATCCTTCTGGCATTAAATTCGATAGTATTGGATGGAGTCGTTGTGAACGCACCAGTGGTTCAGCCATGAACTTAACTGAGCGAGGAAATTTTGGATGGGTGATTAAACTCAATGTTGGTCGCAACGAGTCCTGTCGATATTCACGAGCAAAACTCAGTATATTTCTGCCATTAAGGTATCCCGTCAAGTAACCTATTAGCTTTCCATGTAACGTAAGTTTGAGTACGTTAACTTCATTTTCTCTTCCCTGACTCATGGATCATCTCCTAATAACCCATCCCATGGATCGTCAGATACAGGTTTTTTGCTTTCATTAGGCTGTTCGCTCTCTTCGGATTTCTCGCTAAGGATCGCTATGACAGTGTCGAGTTTTTCGTTTGGTATCAAGAGAATTTCGCTATTAAGCCCCTTGGCGATCAGTTCGAGCGTGTCAAGCCTTGGGTTTCCCTTCGACTCCAAAAGTTGGTACTGCTGGCGGGAGATGCCTATGCGGGACGGCATATCACTTTGCTTAAACTTCAAGGCCAAACGCCGCGCTTTTATCTGTTGCAAAAGAGATTTCATTGGGAAACATATATGTTGCATTTCAATTTGTAAGCAACATATTAGTTGCCAACCAACTAAAAAGCAACATATAGATTGCTTTCAAGGTTGTCACTACAGTAAAGCAATATATAAATTGCTTTTCACATTATAACTGCGGAAATGCAACTTTTTTGTTGCTTTTGGATCAATCTACCAGCTCCGCTACTGCCTTAGACTCGAAAGGACGGCTCATCTGTAGGCGGACTCTAAAGGCCACACACAAACCCATAACCACTCGACAAACACGAATAACTACAAATGAAATCTTTCCTGCTTATCTGTATCCCCTTCATTTTTTCTTGCTCCATCATCAGCACAACTTCAACATTGCCAGAAAGAGTCGCTCTTTCAAGAAGCGACGGCTCTACAATTGACTTTTATATGAAATTTGATTCTGCCAAAACACTTTTGCTTTATTTACAAGGTTCCGACTGCAACAGTGTTTTGCACGATAGATTTTTGCAAGACCATATCGAAAAGCTCTGGCCTTCTGCAGATGTACTATTGGTTGAGAAACGTGGCATCACTGCAGATTTACCGCCTTCTTTTGACGCAGAGCGATCAGGTTGCCCCCAAGAATATATTCAGCACGATAATCCCGAACAAAGAGTTACGGATCTGAAAAAGGCGCTTAATTCAGTCCAGCAAAAATATGCTTACCAAAAAGTGATAGCCCTTGGAGGCAGCGAGGGCGCTCAAATAGCTGCAATGATTGCAGCAGAATCCGATTTAATAGACGCTGCAGTTCTGATCAATGCCGGCGGCCGCTATTTTCTGGATGATGTACTTCACAATATCCGTTTGACCACGCCGGAGGATATTCTAGAGGAAGAAATCGCCGGCTTCAGCGAATTTGCCAAGCAAATTGTTATGGGAGATTTTTTTGAGTTGGAGGTCAGCAATCACGGTTATAAATGGTGGCGCAGTATGTTGACTTACGATATGCAAAATACCTTGACCTCAATTCGCATCCCCACTCTTATTATTCAAGCAGGCCAGGATAAATCTGTATCAGCGGAAAATGCTACTGCCATGGTGGAAAACCTTAAAGCTTCGGGAAAAAGCAATCTCGACTTTGTGGTTTACCCCGATTTGGATCACGGCCTAATAAACACAGATGGAATTTCAAAAACGGAACAGGTGGTTGAAGATATTCACCACTGGTTAAAACTGCATATCAAATAAATTAAGACCATCCCACTCGTAGCGTCATCGTTTGACTTAAGGACACTACGAGCGCGTCCCCATGCTATTACGACTAGTGTTTTTTAGGTGGCAACTCACTATATTTCGGCAGTTCATGTGATTCCACATACCAGCAGGCGCGGGAGTCCCAGAAGATATTTTGCTGTGGCCTGATTTCTGGATCGTCGTCTAATGTACCTGCGGGTATCACCACATTTTTTCCGCCTTTGACATGCCATGGCAGAGACGAGCCACAATTTTTGCAAAAGCAGGTAGAAAAATATTTTGCCTCGGGAATTTCAAAGCGCCCTACTTTTTCTTCACCGCTCAACCAACGAAATCTTTCCGGCGGAACGAATATATTGGAGGCGTGGGCGGAGCCGGTAAATTTTCGGCAGCGTTGGCAGTGGCAGTACTGGAAAATTTTAAAAGGCGGGTCGATTTCGTAGGTTACGGTGCCGCATAAACAACTTCCTTTCATAAATGTGTCTCCGCTAGTCAGGTTTGCTGGGTTGGGCGATTAGGATGTTGTGTACCGCGTGATTATCGACCCATATTGCAGTACATTTCCACAAGTCATTTCTGCAACGAGTCCGTTATGGAATTTATTTTTTTGGGCACATCCGCTGGTACACCAACCAAGTTCCGCAACGTAACAGGTTTCGCATTGCTGGAAACGTCCGGCCGGAGCTGGTATTTGGTCGACTGCGGCGAGGCAACGCAGCATCAGATTTTGCGCACGCCCTTATCTTTGCGCAGCCTCGGCGCCATTTTTATCACCCATATTCACGGTGATCATTGTTATGGTCTGCCCGGAGTTTTAGCCAGTGCTGGCATGAGTGGACGCGAGGAGCCGCTGGTAATTGTGGCTCCCGCAGGAATTCAGGAATGGCTCAACAGCACTATGCTGCACACATCCTTGCATCTGCCTTTTGAATTGCAATTTCTCGCTGCAGAATCTTTAGCGGAACAGTCGATCGGCAATTATGTCGTCAGCTCTGTGGCCTTATCTCATCGAGTTCCGTCTTATGCCTACAGCTTTACCGAGGTGCGCCAGGAGTCGCGTCTAAATCAGGAAAAATTGCAGGCGCATGGCATTGCCCGCGGTCCGCTCTGGGGAGAAATCAAAAAAGGTGTGGATGTCGAGTTAAACGGAAAGTGGCTCCGCGCAGAAGAGTATTTACTGTTCGATTATGAACCGCGAAAAATCGTAGTGTGTGGAGACAATGACACGCCGGAATTGTTGGCAAACGTCAGCGCTGGATGTCACGTGCTGGTTCACGAGGCGACCTATACCGAGGAGGTAGCACGGAAATCCGGCGAGCTTTGGGGACATAGCTCTGCCGCCAGAGTCGCCTCCTTTGCCAATAATGCCGCTATTCCCAACCTCGTCCTCACCCATTTCAGCCCGCGTTATCAGCGAGATGCAACCAAATCACCGTCCATTATGGATGTGCACCAGGAGGCCTCCGCGAACTATCAAGGTAATCTGTTTCTGGCAGAGGACTTTGCGCACTACCGCTTGGATAAAACAGGGGTGCTTCACCGAATTGAACCGTCGTCAAATCCAGCTTAATAGGGATTCTCAGCGAGTCCCTACGCAACACTGCCGAATTTTCTTACACCCGTGTCATTTTTTCTGTCATCAGCAGATTTTCGGCGACATTTGTCTAATTTTTTTGTTTGCAAATCAATCATATAGGAAGCCCCTGGTCCAACCGGCACAAACCGGCACGAGACGTGCTAAGTGTCACGCTGCTTCGCAATGAGAGCCAACCTTGGCTATAGCGGACACTTCAACAAGACGGAGACTATATGAAACGATTGATTGCCAGGGCCTTATTCGCGGCCTCAACCAGCTTATTAAGCTTAGGGGCTTTTGCTTTACCCTTAAGTGAGTACAACCTGATCGTTGCGGAGGATTACACGCACCAATCCTCTTCTGTCGGCGGTAAGATTTTCGTCGGCGGCAACGTCATCGCCAAAAATTCTCTTGACCTCGGTCTGGATCTAACCAAAAGCCCCACTTTGGATTCGCTGACGGTTGTCGGCAATATCACCGGCAACAACAGCTGGTTCAATGTACAGGCAGGCAATGTGGTCACCGGTGGTAATGTGAGCGGCACCGGCTTTAATTTCAACGGCGGCGGTAAACTGCTCAAGGGCAACCAGAGCGACCTGCAAAATCAACGCGACAACATTATCAGCGAGCTCTACGATACCTCTGAACGCTACAGCAACCTGACTGCCAACGGCAGTGTTGTTGCGAGTCCCAACGTTGTATCTTTGAACTATTCCGGGTCCGACAGCGTGGCTGTGTTTTCCGTGAACGCGGCTGATGTTTTCCGTCAAAACGCTCGTCTGGAGTTGAATGCCGGTTCCGCTGAAACCGTCATCATCAACGTTTCCACCGCTCACCTGGTTGGCGGCGCGGGCCAATTGGCTTATGACTTCACCGCTCCTGGCGGAATTAATTTCACCAGCGGTTTTGCCGCTAACGCCGATGCTTTCAACCTGGGCGCCAGCAATATCCTTTGGAACTTCTACGATGCGACCTATCTGAACCTGCAAGGCCTGGATACTTTCCGCGGTTCTTTGCTGGCTATAGGCGCAGATTTGGTAAATCTGGGCACAGCTGACGGTTCTATCGCCGTAAAATCGCTGATTCAAAATCGTCAGATCCACAACTATACATTTGTGCCACCATCAGAAGTTCCTCTGCCGGCTCCGTTGCAATTTATGTTGATCGGCATGGCATGCTTGTTCGGCTTGCAACAGTGGCGCAAGCGTAAGCAAGCAACCACAGAAGAAATTAATGCAGTCCCTGCATTGGCTTGAAATTAAAGAAATAAAAAAGGCCCTTCGGGGCCTTTTTTATTGTGCGTGATTTGTCCATCACCAGTTCATCTCACACATAAATCTCGGATTTGGCTCAGGGCCTCACAGAAACAAAATGTCCGATAAGACACATCGGGGCGTTTGCTGGGATCAGCATTAGCTGATTTCTGAATAGACAGAGCCATCAGGTCAGAACTCTACAATGAATTTTTCAGCCCTATCACTTTCTCCAATAAACTGCTGTTGCCTGAGGCTTCCGCCTGCTTTTGCAACTTATCCAGAATATCCAGAGCCGCCTTTCTTTTTCCATCCATTTTAAGTGCCTCGACGTAATGCAATTGAATGTCCGGAATATCAGCAATAGATAGCGCTTTCTGAAAGGTAAATATGGCGCGCTCGATATTCTGGTTTTTCAAAGCTGCCTGGGCATAGGTATCCAACAGCGCCGGATTTTCTGAGTTGGCGAATCCTTCGGTCAATTGCAACGCTTTGCGCCAATCTGTTGCTGCTTCAGAAGCTAGCAGAAATGACGCGTAGTTATTACGCACTACATCATTATCGGAATAGTTCGCTAAAAGATTTTCATAAAGTGCCGCAATTTCTGCCGGAGTCCCGGATTGCTGCAGAAAACGGGCATAGGCAATACCCACTCCAGCACTGGGACTTCGTTGATATTGTGTCTGGAGTAATTCGAGCGCCGCTTTTTCGTCGCCTGCACTGCGCTGCAACTCCGCTAATAAAACCGCGCCCTCCCCCCAATCCGGATATTGCTGCAGAGCGGCCTCCACTTTCTCTTTTGCCTGCGGCAACTCTTTCGCATCCGCAAGACGTGTATGCAACAGAAGTGCACTTAAATCGGCAGGATATTGCACAATATGCTTGTGCAAAAATTGCTTTAATGATGCACTATCACGTATTTGCTGAGCGCTTGTCACCATTGCCTGCAACGCCTTGTCAAAACCTCCGCGCGCACTGACTGCTGCGGCAAAATCCTGCATAGCGGCTTTGTGGTTGCCCTGTTGCTGTTTAATAAAACCACGGAAATAGGCAATATCGGCCGAGTCCGCATTCAACTTCTGCAATTGTTCGAGAATTTTATTGGCGTCACCGTAATTTTTGCGCAATGCCGCCAGCTGCAATTGCATGCTCATCAAGGAAATATCATTGGGGTATGCTTGCAGGGCCTTGCTCAATTGCGCATCCGTATTGGCGTAATGGCCCTTGCTGAAGCTCTCGGCAATTAAATATTTCATAGCGTCATAATGTTTGGGGTCCAGCTGCAAAACCTTCTGATAATAATCATGGGCTACGCCACTCTTTCCCTGCCGTTGATTGTGCGCGGCCAACATTGCCAGGGCTTCGACGGAATTGCGGTTTAAGCTCAATAACTTATTAAGGTGCGCCACCGCTTTTTCCGCCTGATTTTGTTGCATCAATAATTTGGCCTTAAGCAACAAGGCGGATTGGTGGCTGCTGTTAACACTGAGGACCTGATCCACATAAGACTCGGCGCTGTTCCAATCCTGCGTCAACCATGCAAGCTCAGCGAGCAATGCACGTGCTTCATAAAGGGCTTTTTCATCATTTTCCGCGCGTTTTTCAATGGCGAGCAAATCCTGCCGCGCCAACTGGAGATTATTATTAGCCAAAGCCGCATATACGCGGTAAAAAAGCAGCCCAGTTGGATTGGTTGCCGATTGGATATAGCGATCAAGCAACTCCCCCGCTTTTTGCAAATCCTGGTTTTTCACCAGATCGACATGCAGCGTCTGCAAAGCATAGGCTTCGGGGAAGCGTTTTATATAGGAAACCAGAGTTTCCACTGCTGGCGCTTGTCCGTCCCGCTCAAAAATCAATTTTGTTAATTGCAAAATTTGCGGTTCCGGATAGCGCACCTGTTCAATCAGTGCGGTCAAATCGGTAATGGTCGATTCAACATCGCCGCGCTCTTGGTTGACTTCAGTGCGCAGCAATCGATATTGCAATGGGTCCTTCGCCAACTGAATAGCGCGATCCAACGCAGACAGCGCGCGTTCCCAACGGTGTTGTTTTTTAGCGCTTACTGCGGCAAGTCCCCACAATTCGGCGCTTTCAGGATAGGACTTCAAACTTTCATCCACTATCTGATCCGCATCCACCCAGCGCTCTTCCGCAATGGCCAAGGCAATAGAAAGCTGCGCGCTGTGTGCACTGCCCGGACTCAGTTCGCGCAGTTTTTTCTCGGCACTGCGCGCTACCTGTAAGTCGCCGGTGAGAATCGCCAGCTCACCGTGTTCAAATAGGTAATCCGCGTTTTGCGGGTCGAGCTGTGCCGCTTTGGCAATATGAAAAAGCAGCGCCGCCTGATCCTGCTTCTCCCGCGCAATCTTGGCAAGACCATAATGGGCTTGCGCACTATTGGGATCCAGAGCCAATGCATTGCGATATTCGACGCGCGCTTTATCCAATTCTTGCTGCTGGTAGAATCGATCCGCATTTTCGAGATAATCCTGTGCGGTGTTTTTATTTTTACATGCTGTTCCCGCCATGACAGCGGCAAGCAAAACGACGGGGGCTAGGCGGAAATAAGACACCATAAATACCTATTTAAAAGAAGAATCCGGGAGATATTGGAGAATCACGGGATGTGCCGAGGCAATAAATTCTGTAATGATTTGTTCTGACTGCGCCAAGTTGTTGGCGTCTACCACGGGAATCGTCACACGGATCAAAGATCCGTCACTACGCCCCGTGCTCAAAAAATCTTTCAGCAGCAACCATTTTTTATAATATTCGTTGGCGACTATCATCCCGCGCTCAGCGAACCAGTAGTACACCAATTGCTTCTGTCCTTCGCGAGTAATAAGAGTCCGGTTTACCGGCATTCCATTTAGATAAGTGCGCTCAAAGTTTTCCATTTCCCAGCCACCTCCGGGAATGCATACTCGCGGCGAATGCGGCGATTCACCATTGCGTTGGTTGGCGTAAAACGCGATATACAAATTAATCGGCTCCATCCGGTCCGGGTGATGAAAATTCATCATTAAATAATCACTGAAAGATAATTTCCTTTCGATATCAGCATCTATAATCGACATTTGGCCGCGCCACATTCCCAATTGATGGGGGAATAACGCAAGATTGGTTTCCGGCACGTTTGTGCGCTGAATATTGCTCAACACGTACAACGCAGAACCAGAAAAAATCAGCAATATCAGCGCGCAATACGCTGGCCGGGTGTGCAGATTTACCACCCCCACTGCGGCGCCGACTTTTGGACTGTCAATGCCGACGCATTCGAGCAAAGGTCGGCGTGACGTCAACCGTTCCAGGAGAAACACTTCCGCAAGTAATAGCAATAAACAGCCGCCAAAGGTGAGCCAACCTTCCGCATCGTGAACCAACCCTTCTACCACGACTTGGCCGTATTTCTCGACCAGCACTGCAGTGAGCGCAATGCGCAAGCTGTTCATCAAAATAGTGATGGGAATGGTGGAGGCGAAAATCAGCAGACGCTTAACAAAATGCGCCTGATAAAAATATGCGAGGATAAAACCTATGCTCATCAGCGGGTATAAAAAACGCAAACCGCTGCACGCTTCCACTACCTGTAATTGCACATTGCCGAGGTCGATGATATTACCGCTGAGAAAAACGGGTATGCCCATCCAGCGGATAAACATCACCCCCAGTTCCGACGACAGCAATTGCAGACGCGCTGTCAAAATGGCCTCGATAAAATAGGGAACCGGAATGGCAAACAATAAAATCAAAATTGGCGCCAGCAATAAGCGCCCCGCTCCTTTTCCAAGATAGGCATAAGCCAATCCCAAAAGCAGAACCACAAAAGAAATTTGTTTCGCAGCAAATAGCGCGCTGATTTCTCCCAACAGCAGCAACACCACCGCAAATGCGATCATCCACACGCCCCAGACGCTGCCGTTGGCCGCACTGGTGCGGATGTCCTGGCGGCGTTCGTAGATGATGTAAAGGCTGATCAGCGGAATTAAAAATCCGTGACTAAATTCGGTTTCCGTCATCCAGCGCTGCCACAGATTGTGCAACGCTGGCAGGTACAGAAAAGGGATACTGACCAGAGGAAAAAGCGACCAGTAGCGGGAGAAAAACCTCATAAAAATTCAAATCCAGAAGGGGCAAATGCCCGAAGATCCTTTTATTTTCCCTACAAGCGGCTTATGCCTTACAACCTGCGCGTATTTTTATAGGTGCAATATGCTTTTTGCAGACCTGTAATATCGGGTATCACCAGTTCTTCCACTCCCACACGTACATGCATCAATTCGTAAACGTGGGTGGCAGTGTTGTAGCCGAGAATATCTTCTTTGGAAACCGTGATATTGCGCGGAATCCCCTGAGTCGGAATGGCGATAAACGGCACTTCATCATCAACGCCGGTAGAGTTGAACACCGCAATTCGCCCGTTCGGGTTGATGCCCGCCACGGATTCTCCGTTGAGTTTTTCAAAACTCAACAAGGGCACACGGCCATTGCGCCAGCTGTAATAGCCGAGAAACCAGTCAGGTCCGCTGTTATCCGGGAAAATCGGCGCCACCAGTGCCATTTCCGCTACCGAGACCACCGGCACCAATAAAGTCTGCGCCTTAATGGGAATCATCATGCATTCCACCGGGTCGGACGGCAGATTTTCCAGATCACTCATAAAACATCTCTCTCGTTACGACTGCTGGGGTCGCAATCCCTCTTGGTGCAATTTGACGAACCGCCGCGCCAGCTCAGCCGGCGTAGCACTGAATTGGGCACAACCTTTTTTTGCCACGCTTACCGGCATGGAATCGATGGTGCAGGAAGCGGCTTCTTGGATCCACACTTGCCCGCCGCGGTGGTGCATCATGGTGCAGCTGTTGGCGCCGTCGTCCCCCATTCCGGTAAACACAATGACCCCGCCGCGCTCGCGATACACCCTGGCGACTTTGGCGATCACCTGATCGATCGATGGTCTATAGCGACCACCCCAAGGCTCCTGCAGAGGCGATAAAACGCCGCCCTCCAATAATTCGACTTGATGCTGCGGGGATATGAGATACACGGTGTTTTCGCGAATCACCCGCGCTTCTTCCGTGGTTTCCACAGCCCAACCGCAGTGGCGGGTCACGACCTTTTGCAGGTTGCTCATCGCCTGGTGTTCGATGTGCTGAACATACAGCAACGCCACGCCTTCCAGTTCATCCGGCAAACCGGCGAGAAATTCCGCTACGGCTTCCGGTCCGCCCGTTGAGGCGGCCAACACCCAGACCTTTTTGGCGCGACGGCGAGTCTCTGCGGCCGAATCGCGCACCAACTGGCGCAGCTTCAACGCTAGGCGCCGCTCTTTCTGCTGGCGGATTTCCGCGGGCAACAACGGCTTTTCATCCACCGCTTTAGTCGGCGGGGGAACGATCTGCAGATCGTCTTCATATATGACCGGCGGACCATCGAGATCGAGATAGTCCATCACGCTGCGCACACTCGGATCGTGCAGATCCAGGTTGGCAACCCAGACATCCACCTGCGGCAGAGGCGTGGTTAAACCGGGTTTGATCTCCACCGAAGCGGCCACGTTATAGCCCGCACCTTTTACCAAACGGCCCAGCTCGCTCACTTGCTTGATCGAGGCTGCGATCACTCCTATCGCCAGACCGTTGTTCATCATCACGCGCTTCTCATATCAACCGGCGACCCGGACGCTTGTAGGTCACGCCTTCTTAGGCTGCTTGTTGAGAAGCGATTCCATGGTCTTGAGCAGCACTTCTTCCTGATAAGGTTTGCCGAGATATTCGTTAACCCCGATATTGAGCGCGTGCTGCCGGTGTTTGTCGCCAGTGCGTGAAGTAATCATGATGATCGGCAAATGGCGCAAACGGCTGGTTGAGCGCACGTTCTTCGCCACCTCGAAACCGTCCATACGCGGCATCTCGATATCGAGCAGCATCAAGTCCGGGATTTCTTCCTGCAGCACCTGCAGTGCATCCACACCATCTTTCGCCGTAATGACGTTGAAGCCTTCGCGTTCGAGGAAGCGGGTCATCACCTTGCGCACAGTCACCGAGTCGTCCACCACCATAATGGTTCGCTGCGACGGTTCGGTCTGCGGCAAATAAGCCTGGGGTTTTGCCGGAGCAGGCAAACTGCTGAGCGCGACTTCGCGCCGCACCAGGGCGTGAGGATCGAGAATCACCACCACAGAACCGTCGCCCATCACGGTAGCCCCGGACAAACCTTGCACCGCGGCGAACTGTGGACCCAGGCTCTTCACCACGATTTCGCGGCTGCCCTGCAGACCATCCACTTGCAACGCCATAGTGTGCTGCGCCGTGCGCACCAATATGACAGGCAGAGGTAAGACCTGGCCTTCCAGATTCGGCAAATAGTCGCGATCCAGCATGGTAGCCAGATAACGCACCTGATAATTCTCCCCGGCGTACTCGAAGCGCGCTTCGGGATGGCTGTAATAGTGTTCGAGCTCGAACGGGCTGACCCGTACGATACCTTCGATGGTGTTGAGAGGAATGGCGTAGGTCTCATTGCCCAGCTGTACCATCAACGCGCGGTTGACCGATACGGTGAACGGCAGGCGCACAGTGAACTGGGTGCCGACGCCCATCTTGGAGTCTATGACGATGGTGCCGCCGAGCTGCTTGATCTCCGCCGCTACCACGTCCATACCGACGCCACGGCCGGAAATATGGGTGACGTTTTCCGCCGTACTGAAGCCCGCCTGCAGAATAAACTGCATGACTTCGTGATCGCTGAGATTGGCATCCGCAGTCATCAGGCCGCGTTCAATCGCCTTGGCGCGCACTCGCGCCAAGTTGATACCGCGACCGTCGTCCGCCAGACGCAACAGAATATCGCCACCCTCGCGGGCGAGGCTGAGCAGAATACGACCTGTTTCGGGTTTGCCTGCCGCTATGCGGTCGGTCGGCGTTTCGATACCGTGGTCGACCGCGTTGCGCAGCATATGCTCCAAAGGCGCGACCATACGCTCGAGTACCGAGCGATCCATTTCACCTTCGACGTTATCCAGCTCGAAATTGACGTGTTTGCCGAGCTCACCGGACACCTGCCGAACTATACGGCGCAGGCGCGGTACAAGGCGGGAGAAAGGCACCATGCGCGAGCGCATCAGACCTTCCTGCAACGCAGAGTTGATGCGCGACTGCTGCAACAGCAGGGTTTCGGCATCGCGGATCTTTTCGCTCAGAGTCGCTTTCAAGTCCACCAAGTCGGACGCCGACTCCATCAGCGAGCGGGTCAACTGCTGCAACTGGGAGTAGCGGTCCATCTCCAGCGGGTCGAAACCTTCGTGGCTCGCCATTTTTTCCTGGCGGAATAGAACCTGGGCTTCGGTTTCGATATCGAGACGGCGCAATTGTTCGTGCAAACGGCGCAAGGTGCCATCCACTTCGTCCACCGCACCGCTCAAATCGCTGATCTGCTGTTCCAGGCGGCCGCGGCTGATAGAGGTTTCGCCTGCGAGGTTGACCAATTCTTCCAGCAGGTCCGCGGAGACCTTGATCATCTCCTGCGAACCCTGGCGTTTGGTCGTTTGCGGCATGGCTGGTCCGCGCGGCGCCGGGGCCATAAAGTGGTCATCCAGGTCGTCGCCCTCATCCACCGGGCTGACCGCCTTAGCAACAGGCGCGCTGGGCACTTCCTCCGTGACTGGTGCTGCTTCCACGGCAGCGGACGGCGCAACTGGTTCTGCTGCTACAGGTGCTTTGACTGGCGGCGGCACGGCGGCAGAGGTCTTGATCGGCTCCGGTGGCGGCTCACCATCAAGCCGCGCTTTTACAGCGCGCACGCCGTTGAGCACTTGATCTTGATAGGCCAACAATTTTTGGAAATAGGTGGGATCGCTCGATGGGTCGCTTGAGACAATCAAGAAGGATTCATAGTCGTGCGCGAGCTCGCCCAAGTTTTTCAGGCCTGCCAAGCGCGCACCACCCTTCAGGGTGTGCAGCGCACGCTTCATAGTGTCCGGAGCGTCGCGGTTATCCCAATTGGATTCCCAATCGTGGATCGCTTCGTCCATCTCCTCGATCAGCTCAAAAGCTTCGTCGAGGAAGATTTCCAGAATATCCGGATCGAAGTCCGCTTCGTCGATATAAGCGGTATCCAGCGTACTTGGGGCAAATGCCGCTGGCTGCACCACAGTCACCGGCGGTGGTTCCACATCTGCTGCGGTTTGCAGCACCTGTAGAGATTCAACCGGTTCAAAAACTTCTTCGGCAGCAGGTTCGTCCACCTGTTGCTCCGCATCTGCCTGCGCTTCTGCGATCAGCTCTGGCTCTACCACATCCTCCAGAACGACTGGCTCTTCCTCTTGCAAAACGACAGCGTCTTCTTCGACTGACTGAAGATCCTGCTCCTCCGCCGGTTCGTCTGCAAATGCATCGTCTTCCACCGGCACATAGAGATCAGACGGCGTCTGCTCTTCTCCAGCAAAAAGCGGCTGCTCGGCAGAGATCTCCTGCTCCGCCAACAAGAACTCTTCTTCGTCCATCACGAAATCTTCCGCCGACAGATTGGAATCGTCGGGGATTTCGTTGGTTAAAATTGCAATTTGTGCAGAATCGTCAGCCAAATTGGCTTCTGCAACCAACCCTTCACTGGCTGACCAATGATCATTAGCGGCGAATGCTTCCTCCTCTAATAGAGGTGCATCCGCACTGACCAATTCCTCCTCGGTTGCTTCAGCATCAAAGGACAGGCCATCAAACTCGCCAGCATCCGCGGATTCTTCATCCGCAATCAGGAAGTCGCCAGCAGTGAGCTCACCTTCACTGCTTTCTTCAGAGAAGTAGATCAGCTCTTCTTCATCCAGCGGCGTGTTTTCTTCCAGCAGGGTTTCTTCCACTGCCGCAACATCGGCGTCTGTTGCAATTTCGTCGGTAGCAGCAAATTGGTTATCGAACAGCAGCTCGGAGCTCGGCAGCTCTTCGCCGATCCAGCCGGCTTCCGCTGATTCTTGCTCTTCCGCCTGAGATTCCTCTTCGACCTGAGCTTCATCCGCTGGCACGTCTGCTTCTGCCAGCACTTCAGGCTGTTCGGCGAGGGTGTCGGTCAACAGGGTTTCCTGTGCCAGCCAGGGTTCTTCCGGCGTGGTTTCGCCAGCCGTTATTTCCGCCGCGGGAGTCAACTCTTCAGCGACGGTCTCTTCTGCTTCGGCAAGTTCAGCAGGTGCGGCTAACGCATCCAAACGGCTCTGCAGTTCGGCGGACAATGGCTGGATCGTCTGGCCAGCGGCGATCTGGTCCACCATATCGAGCAGTTTTTCATGCGCGGCAATGGTGACATCGAAGAAGTTGTCGTCACGCGGCAAACGTCCATCGAGCACCGCCTGATGTGCAGCCTGGAGCTGTTCAGCAAGCAGACTGACAGCTGGCAGATTCGCCTGCCGCGCACCTTCGCTCAGGGTGCGCAATTCATTCAGCAGCGGCGGCAATTCATTGTTGATAGCCTCTGGCTCATTGCGCCAGCGCGCCAGCAGCAGATCGGCGTCCAACAACAGGCGCATTTCCTCGGCCATAAAAATGGCGAGCATGCGCGGGTCGACGGTTTTGTTTTCCCCTCCGCTGCTCTCTTTCAGGTGGATCAACGGCGCCAAGTGCAGCTCATAAAGCTCCTGCACCCGGGCGACAAATTGTTCTTGCTTCGGCAACACCACCGGGCGGTGGCCGTAGATGCATTCCAGACCTTCGCGGGTATAAGCCGCCGCATCCTGCAATAACTGCAAAATGTCGTCGTCGATACGGATCTGGTAGCTGCGCAATTCTTTGATGAAGTTTTCCAGCGGCGCCATTATGGCCGCAACCGGAGCCACACCCGCCATATGAGCGCTGCCTTTCAGGGTGTGCAAAGCGCGTTGCAGTTGATCGGTCGGCGGCGTGTACAAAGGCGCAGCAGTGATCATATCCGCAATATATTCGTCCACCACCGCCAAGTGAGTGGTCGCTTCGGACGCAAAGATCTCCCACAAAACCTGGTCTTCGTTTTCTTCTTGAAGCACCGCTTCCTGTTCCGGCTCGGGCTCGACGGTTGGAGCTTCCGGAGTGAAATCCTGGTACTGGCTGGAGGAATCCAAAGCTGCAGGGAAGCGGCCCTGAGCCATCTCTTGCGCCCAATCGATGTACTGCTGACAGCGAACCGGGTCCGGGTGCGGACGGCGGTTTTTGAAGGCGTCGATCAATGCCGGCACAACCTTCAAAACGCGCTCAATCAAATGAATATGAGCGGGTTGAGCCGGGACGGTACGATCCAGTACTCGGTTGAGCATGTTTTCCACTGCCCAGGCGAGTTCACCTATGTCCTGGGCATCCACCATACGACCGCTGCCTTTGAGCGTGTGAAAGGCGCGCCGCACTGTGACCATGGCGTCTTCGTCGCCGAGATTGTCGGCCCAGCGCGGTACGTACTCTTCCAACGTGGCCAGAACGTCAGCCGCCTCTTCGATAAAGATATCGATGATCTCATCATCGATATCACTTTCGTTGTCTTCTTCAAGCTCTTCCGCCGTTACCAAACCTTCGGCAACCAGCGGCGGCGCCACCGCAGCGGCTGGCTCCTCTTCCGCTTGGTCTTCGACAATGCTTTCTTCTGCTGGAGCCGCCACAGGGGTGGGCGCGACCTCTGGTGCAGGAGCCGGTTCGCGCGCCACTGTCGCAGTCGGTTCCGGCAGTGGTTTACCGTTGACGGAATGACCCAACTGGGCGAGCGCCTCTTCGGCCAAATCCAGATACATATCCAGATCGTCGCCGTGACCGCCGATCAGGCGCTCGAGGAAATAGTCGATACTGGCGATGGCTTCTGCCAGCGCTTGAAGCTCCCGGCCCGGCAGTGCTGGGCGGTGGGACAGCTGATCGCGGATATAAACACTGCAGGCTTCGGCAATCGCCGCCGGGCGCGGCAGCGGTACCATCAGCAGACCGCCCTGGACGTGGTGAAGCGTCTCCACCGCGCGCGGCAAGTTGCTGGTGTTCCATTGATTGGACATGGCTTCGACGATGGTTTCCTTGACCGTCTCCATGCCCGCGCGGCATTCCACCAACACCGCGTGTTTGGCCGCGTCGATTTCCACCTCGCGCTCGTCGAGGTTGGCGTAATCGGTCGTTTTGCCCGCGCCTTTGGCGATGGCTTCCAAACGGTTTTCCAGGGTGGCAAGGCCGTTGGCGATATCAATCAGCTCGCTGTCGCCGAATTTGCCCGCACTGCGGATACGCGCCAATGCGTCGTACTGCTGCATGCACTGCTTGCGCATTTCGCCAATACCGAGCACCGCCAGGGTATCGCCAATGCGTTTGATGATCGGCAGCATTTCTTCCAGGTCGCTCAAACCGCCCTGGCCGGACAGAGCCAAGTCCAACAGGTGTTTGCAGGTGTTGAGTTCATCCTGCAGGGCCACCACCACAGCACGGATGGCGTCGGGTTCGGGGGGAGAAATAAGACCTTTGCGCATTTGCGCGCGGGTGGAGGTTCCGCCGAGCAAGGCGCCGTCCAGACCGTAGCGCTGTTTGACCTCAGCGACCCGCGAGCCGCCGTCTTCCGCCTGGGCGACGTAGTACAACAGGTTGCGCAGCAGGCCCTCCTTCGGCGGCGCATCCAGCGCAGCGACGCCGTGTTCCTCCAGCACGCGCAATTCACGCGCGAGCTGACGCAGCAGTCCGCGCACCGCAATACTCAATTCCACATCGTCGCGCACCAGAGCTTCCAAAAGTGCAGCTGCTGCCTGCCACAAAGGATGGGCAGCCGTGCCGCGGCTGACGCCTTCGGCACGCACCAGCACCTTGTCGAGATAGGTGAGGTTTTCGTCGATCTTCACCCCGCGCAGTACGCTGGCGGCGGCGTATTGATACATTTCGCGCAGCTTTTTGAAGACTTCGCGCAGTTTGGCTTTGTCCTGCAGGATCGGATGGCGCTCACCGCGAATCTCGGCGAGGCTGGACAGATCCGGACTGAACAGATTGGTCTCACTCAAATAGCTCTGCTTGCGCACCGCGCGCAAATCGTTGAGCAGAGGTAGTACCACGCTGGGGTGGTCGTCGTGGTGGACTTTGACTTGATCAAGATACAGAGGTAACTGCAACAGGGAGCGCATCAGCGCTTCCTGAGCTTCTTTTTCATTGGTGACCTGGCCGTGCATCAACGCTTCGGCTAAGGCTTCCATCTCTTCTGCGAAGAGTGAAGCCCCGTGGAATTGCACCATTTGCAGCGAGCCGTGCACTTGGTGAATGTGAGTCAGGCAGAAACGTATCCGCGCCGTATCGCGAGGGTCCTCAACGTAGGCCTCCAAAGACTGTCGCGCGTCCTTGAGGGTTTCGCCGATTTCGCCAATCACCCAATCGAGGGCGGCGTAGTTACGTTTATCTCCCATTGCGGAGTCCTGTTCTATTTATGTACGTAGCCGGCACATCAGCTACGGCTATCTATTTATACGACTGATACGACCAAACGCGCCGGGCATACCCCAAACGCCGCCTCGGTTAAGTGTGGATGTACGCCTGCACGCCATCCGCCGCGACTCGCTTCATGTCGGGGTGGGTCCAATCCACCACTTCCCCAAGACCAATAACCAAAATACCGCCGGGTTTCAGGCGCGCCACAAACGCATTGAGTATTTGCTCGCGCAGCCAGCGGCGGAAATACACCAGCAGGTTTTGACAAAAAATGGCGTCTACCTGGATGACTGGCATTTCGTTGATATTCAGCACGTTGCCATGGGTGAAACAGATGCGGTCCCGGAGCAGGGACGAGATCTGATACTGGTTATCCGCCACCTGCAGGAAATATCTCTGGCGATAATTGTCGTCCACCATCTGCACCTTGCGCGCTCCGTAGATACCGGCGCGGGCTACGCCCAAAGCCGCCCGGCTGATATCAGTCCCTGTAATCGCATAACGCGGCTCTAAACCTGCGTTCTGGTAGGCATCGCTCATCACCATGGCGAGAGAGTAAGGTTCCTCGCCGGATGAACAACCGATACTCCACAAATCAAAAGCAGCGCTGCTGCCGTCACCGGCTTTGACCCGCTGCAAGTGGGCGGCGACATGCCGTCCGACAAAATCGATCGAGGGGCGATGGCGGAAAAAACTGGTTTCATTAACCACCAGACGATCCACCAACAAGCTCCACTCCACCATCCCTGCGACGCCGTCCACCACGCGCTGGTAGTACTCGCCATAATCACTGTAGCCCAGCTCGCGCATACGCATCGCAACTTGCGTCTGCAGGAAAACCTTCTTCTGCTCGCCTAGATAAATGCCCGCACGTTCCTCCAGCAGCTTGCTCCACAAAGCAAATTGCGCGTCAGATAACGCAGGAACGGATTGTAGGGACCAAACCATAGGTTATACCCGGGGCATCACCCTCTGGCACGGCTGGTTTTGGGTGCAGCCTCCGCATCATCTCCGTCCAGAGCCAATGCTTCTTCAGTATCACGAGCAAAACGCGAGCGGCCGGCCGAAGGCACCACCGCAAAGTCATCAGCACTCAATTCCGGTTCAACCGCGGCCATTTCTTCCGGCAGTTTGAAGCCCGCAACCGACTCACGCAGCTTGATCGCCATATTGGCCAGGTTTCCGATCGCTGCTGCAGTGGCGCTGGTACCGGCGGATGTCTGTGAAGTGATCTCTTGAATCACATTCATGGTATTGGAGATATGGCCCGCAGATGCCGCCTGCTGGCGCGCTGCGTTGGAGATGTTCTGAATCAATTCCGCCAGGTTGGCGGATACGGTTTCGATTTCTTCCAAAGCCACACCGGCGTCCTGCGCCAGGCGTGCACCGCGCACCACTTCTGCGGTGGTCTGCTCCATGGAGATAACCGCTTCGTTGGTGTCGTTCTGAATGGTTTTTACCAGCGCCTCGATCTGCTTGGTCGCTGTTGCTGAACGTTCTGCAAGACGCTGAACCTCGTCCGCTACCACCGCAAAACCGCGGCCCGCATCACCGGCCATAGATGCCTGGATCGCCGCGTTCAAAGCGAGGATGTTGGTCTGATCTGCGATGTCGTTAATCAAGCTCACGATATCGCCGATCTCTTGTGACGATTCACCCAGACGCTTGATCCGCTTGGAGGTCTCTTGAATCTGTTCACGAATGGTATCCATGCCGTGGATAGTGTTCTGTACCACCTTGGCGCCGTTGTTGGCGATGGATACCGAGCGCTCCGCTACCCCGGCAGACTCAGCCGCGTTGGCAGAAACCTGGTCGATGGTGACCGCCATTTCGTTCACCGCCGCAGAAGCCCCGGCAATTTCTTGGGCTTGGTGCTCAGAGGCTTCGGCCAGATGCAGTGCGGTTTGCTGCGTTTCCAAAGCGGCTGCGGCCACTTTCGCTGATGTTTCGTTAATGCGCGATACCAGAACCCGCAACTGGTCAATGGTGTAGTTGATGGAGTCGGCGATCGCCCCGGTGAAATCCTCGGTTACAGTCGCGGTGGTGGTCAGGTCACCATCCGCCAGGTCGGCCAGCTCGTCGAGCAGACGCAAAATCGCGTTCTGGTTGCGTTCGTTGGTTTCTGCCGTCGCTTTCAAGCGGCGGTTGGTGGCGACGTTCAACTGCCAGCCAATCATGATCAGGATGATCAAGGCGAGACCACCGGCGATCAGCAGCGTAGTGTTATTGGCACGACGGGTATTGGGCAGCGCGTCGATGCGTTCATTCAACTCGCCGAGCCGCTCGAGCAAAAGGGGCGTGCCGTCAAGAATGGAGTTGGTCGCTTGGCGAGCACTGAACAGGGCGGGCGATTTTTCAAAGATGTCGCGCACCGAACCGCTAACGAAGGCAAACAATTCGGTAATGCGCTGCAGGCTTTCCACTGCATCTGGATCCGCTACTTTGGTAATCCCCATGGTGGGATCACCTTTCTTCATGGCTTCCAATACCTTGCCGAAGCGGTTGGCGTCGATATTGAACTCGTCTGCGGCTTTATCCGCATCCAGACCGCCGCGCAGCATTTTGTCGACGTTACGACCGATACGCTCAGCAAACCAGGATTGGCGCTGCGCCATGGAAACCTGCTCTGCGGGAGCGCGGTTTTCCAGCAGGATTTCCACGATGTTGTCGTGCTCCGCCTGCAGCTGGGGAAGCGCTTCGTTCAAGGTAGTTGCCACATCGTGCATCAGGATGATCGCAGCTTCGTTTTCCGTAATCACCTGGGAGTTTTCCCGCACCCGGCTCCACACACCTTCGTAGGAGGTCATTTCTTTGTTGAGAGCAGTTTTGGTCGGCGCGTCGCCGCCTTTGAATTGGTTCCAGGTGTTATCCATTCGCGAAACCAGGCGTGACAGCCTTTCGAAAGCCTGTTTGTTACCCGCAGTGGCGTCCCGGGAAAGAGAGGTCAGCTGATAGGACGACGCCCGCAACTCCGCCACTAATTCGCGTAAATGCTGGTCTTTGTCTGAATAAGCCAGCAGCTGGGCGACGATAAAGCCCATCACCACGACGCAGCCGAGCAAAAGTAAGATCAATACCGCCAGTACCGGGTTTTCTTTGACCCGCGAAAAAAGGCCACCTGATCGAGTTTTCATAGGACGCTCCCGAGTGAATCAATCATCCGGCGTGCACATATGCAACTCGTGCGCACCGAAAAAAAACTGTCTGTCGAGCCGTAGGGCTCATAAACCTTAAACTGCATCTAACTGAGCGCTGCGTTTGCGAAACGAGGATCCTGCAGCAGCGACGGAATATTCATGACTGCCCAAGAATTGCCGACCGCATCGGTGTAGGCACCTTGGACAATAGACTGGACGGCATCTGGAATATCGGTTGCTTGTTCGCTGTATCGCTCGGAAGTGAAGTGCTGCATCCCGTAGGCTTGGTCGACGATCAGTCCGCTGTAATAGTTATTGCTGTCTACCACCAAAACCCGGTGTTGTTTGCGCTGCGTGCTGGTCACACCGCCAAAAAACTGTGCCATATCAAATAAAGGCAAAAGGCGACCGCGCACATTGGCCAACCCTACGACCCAAGGCTGCACACCAGGCAAACGCGTCGACGGCGGCACCTCCAGCATCTCGGCAATCTGCCCCAGCGGTACGACGAACCGTTGGTTCAACAACGAGAAGCCAATACCGCTCCACCGCGGAGAAGCATTAACTTGGGCTGGCAGGGCCTTGGCGTGTTTTTTACTGAGTTCGGCAAGTTCAACGAGCGCCTGAAAGGCAGCTTCTTGTGACATATATCCCTGCGCTTATCGACACAATTGATTGATGGCTTTGATCAGCTCCGCTTCGTTAACGGGTTTGGTCAAATAATGTTTCGCCCCTTGGCGCATCCCCCAGACGCGATCCGTTTCCTGGTCTTTCGTGGTGACTATGATGACCGGAATGGACGACGTTTCCTGAGCACGGCTCAATTGCCGAGTGGCCTGAAACCCATTCAAGCCCGGCATAACTACATCCATTAATACGATATCCGGCAATTCCCGTCGCGCTTTCTCCACGCCTTCCTCACCATTGGCGGCACTGGACACTGTATGTCCATGCTTCTCCAACATGCTCGTCAGCTTGTGGGTTTCGGTCGGAGAATCGTCCACAATCAATACTCTTGCCATAGCTCCCCAGAACCTCTAAGAAACGCTCTCAAAATTCATTATGTTGAGAAAATTCGCGCCAGCTTAGGACGCTCGCGCCACTTTTACGTGCGCTTCGATGGCGCCGAGCAACTCACCTTTGCTGAAAGGTTTGGTGAGGTACTGATCTGAGCCAACGATGCGCCCTTTGGCTTTATCAAACAGGCCATCTTTACTGGACAGCATGATGACCGGGGTGGATTTGAATTCGCTGTTATTTTTGATTAATGCGCAGGTTTGATAGCCATCGAGACGGGGCATCATGATATCGACGAAGATGATGTCAGGGCGGGTATCGGCTATTTTCGCCAGAGCATCGAACCCGTCGGTGGCGGTCACCACAGTACATCCCACCTTCTGCAGTAAGGTTTCGGCGGTGCGACGTATGGTTTTACTGTCGTCAATCACCATCACTTTGAGGTGTTCAAGATTCACGTCCATAGCTAGACCCTACTCGATTGTTTTATAAAAAAGTTTTTGCCACCAACCTCCCTGGTCTCGACTGCGGCCACTTTTAACATAGTTCGTGAGTTTAATCCATAAACGCCCCCGGAACGGAATAAGTATTCCGAGGACTAAAACTGCGGAGCATAATTCCGCTTTTTCGCTGCTCACAAGTCCTTTTATAATCGTCCATAGTTGCCTAAATCGCCACTCCAAGCGCGACGCAATTTTTTCTAGATTAGACTTGCGACGCAGTTTTGCTCTGTTAAGCAAACCCCTTGCCTTTCCCCCAGCTCCCACGGAATCCCGACGCCATGAATGACGCAGTTAGTCCTCAGCCGACCCCGGTAAAAAATCTGTTAGTGGTCATGGATCCAATAGACCGAATTCATTTTTACAAAGACACCACCCTCGCGCTCCTATGGGCGGCACAAGACCGCGGCTGGCAATTGTTTTACGCCGAGCAAAAGGACCTTTACCTGCTGCAGGGAAAAGCCATGGGAAGCCTGCGGCGCCTGGAGGTTTTTCGCGATTCGAGCAAGTGGTTCACTTTGGCAGAGCCCCAGACGCTCGAATTGGCCAAGATGCGCACCATTTTGATGCGCAAAGATCCTCCATTCGACAACCAGTTCGTGTATACCACCTATATTTTGGAACAAGCGGAACGCGAAGGCTGTTTGGTGGTTAACAAGCCGCAAAGTTTGCGCGACTGCAATGAAAAGGTGTTCGCCACCCGGTTTCCGCAATGCTGTCCACCGGTGTTAGTTGCACGCGATCCCAAACTGTTGAAGGAATTTCACCGCGAGCATCAAGATGTCATCTTTAAACCTTTGGATGGCATGGGCGGCAGCCGCATCTTCCGTTGCCGCCCTGATGACCCAAATGTGACGGTGATTCTGGAAACCCTGACTGGCTTCGGTACCGAGTTCATTATGGCGCAGCGGTTTATCCCGGCCATTACCGAGGGTGACAAGCGAATTCTGGTAGTCGACGGTGAAGCGGTTCCCTATTGTTTGGCACGAATTCCCGCCAACGGCGAAACCCGTGGTAACCTAGCCGCCGGCGGACGAGGCGTGGCACAACCGTTGTCCGAACGCGATCGCTGGATCGTGGAACAAGTCGCGCCAACCTTGAAAGAAAAAGGCTTGCTGTTTGTCGGCCTCGACGTTATCGGCGACTATCTGACGGAAATCAACGTCACCAGTCCAACCTGTGCGCGGGAGATCGACAAAGCCTTCGATACCAATATCGGCGAACGCCTGATCCTCGCCATCGAAAAGAAACTTGGCTTGTGATCGTTAACAGGAGTTGGTGACCGGGCGCCTGAAAGCCCGGTTCACGTGCAAAATCATTATAAAAACCAGCAGAAATTAGCATGAGCCTCGACAAAACCAGCAGCAGCGAACGCTTGAGTTTCACAGTCTTTCTGGCTGTTGCGGTGCATGCCATTCTCATTTTGGGCGTGACCTTCACCATTGACCGCAATCCTAAGCCCGCACCTACGCTCAATATCACGCTGGCAACTCACCAGTCCGTCAAGGAACCGGAAAAGGCGGACTATCTGGCGCAGTTCAACCAGGAAGCGAGCGGTACCATCGCCGATACCAAAGAGCTGACCACGCGCGAAACCTCGGAAGTCGTCTCCCCTAATATCAACCCGATCGTGCCAGTGCCGCAGCAGCGCAGCATGGTGGCGACGGTGCGCCAGCAGGAATTTCTGACCACCGAATCGAGTGATTTCAAAATCACCCAACCTTTGGATGCCGAAGCGGCGGAGACCCAGGAATTTCGCGAGGCGCAGCTGGAAGACACGCCGCTGCTCAACCCCGAAATCGCCAGCCTGCGCGCCAAACTCGACCGCCTGCAGCAGGAATTCGCCCGCCGTCCGCGTATTCGCCGTATGACATCGGTAGCGACACGTTCGTCCGTCGACGCCGAGTACCTCAATCGCTGGACGCAGAAAGTGGAGTTGATGGGTAATGAGAACTTCCCCCGAGCGGCTCTGGAGAATCAGATCTTCGGCAGCTTGCGCATGTCCGTCATCATCAATGCCGACGGCACAGTCGACAAAGTGGAGATACTAAAACCCTCCGGTCACCCGATTCTCGACCAGGCAGCACTGCAAATCATCCGTTTGGCCGGACCGTTTGAACCTTTCCCTCCAGAAATCCGCCAAACGGCCGATCAACTTGATATCATCCGTACCTGGCGTTTTGAAATCACGGGCTTGAAAACTGGCGCCAGTGACTAAATTTTGCTGTCTAGTTTCCGTTTAGCGATTGAACTGCTTGTTTTCCAGGTAATTCACCGCATACTTGAGTTATGGCTACAAAACCTTTCTTGCACAATTCTTCCGGCGACAACCTCAGCAATCACTTTCTGATTGCCATGCCCGGGTTGCACGATCCCCTGTTCGCCAATTCCATCACTTACATCTGTGAACACAGCCCCGAGGGGGCCATGGGCCTGGTGGTCAATCGGGCGATGGATCTGCATATGAGCGATATCTTCGAGCAGATGTCGCTGAGTTACGACGAAAAATACGGCCGCGCGCCTATTCTGGCCGGCGGCCCGGTCCACACCCAGCGCGGATTTATTCTTCACCCAACCGGCGGCATCTGGCAGTCGACCATTCAAATCACGCCGGAAATCTCCCTGACCGCATCCAAGGACATTATCGCCGCCCTCGCCACTGGCCAGGGTCCGGAAAACGCCCTGTTTGTCCTCGGTTACTCTGGCTGGGGAGCGGGACAACTGGAGCAGGAAATCAAAGAAAACAGCTGGCTGACGGTACCCGCGGATACCGACATTCTGTTCCGCACCCCCCTTGAACAGCGCTGGCATGCGGCCGCTTTGCGCTTGGGTATCGACATGAACCTGATGTCCGCCCAAGCAGGCCATGCATAACCAGCCTTCTGCACCCCGCCGATTCCCTGAATCGGCGCTTACGGATTATCTTGAGCCCCTCACTTGAACATTCAGACAGTCCTGGCCTTTGATTACGGCCTGAAAAATATCGGTGTCGCCTACGGCCAGAGCCTGACTGGGACAGCCAAAGAACTGCCTCCCCTGCCCGCACGCGACGGCGTTCCAGACTGGGAACAGATCGCTCGGCTGATCAAAGAGTGGCAGCCCCAGCTGTTATTGGTCGGCCTGCCTTTGAATATGGATGACACGGAAAGTGAACTCAGCCAGCGAGCGCGCAAATTCGGCAATCGCTTGAAGGGGCGCTTTGGACTTGCGGTGGAAATGTTCGATGAGCGCCTAACATCGCGCCTGGCCAAGGAAGAGGCGCGCGAGCGCGGCCACAAAGGTAATTACGGCCGCGCGCCCGTGGATTCCATAGCCGCGCGGCTGTTGCTGGAGAGCTGGTTTAGCTGCCAATAGCGATTGCAGTGCCGTTGCGCATACCAATCACGGTCACCACTGCCAGCAGCACGAAAATGACAAATGCCGCCTTGCGCGCAAGCCCGAGGGGCATGCGGTCCATCAACCACTTACCGGCAAAAATCACCGGCACATTCGCCAGCAGCATTCCCAAAGTAGTCCCGGCAATCACGGCAAACGACGACGCAAAATCCACGCTGTATTTGGCGGCCAGCACCACGGTCGCGATCTGGGTTTTATCACCGATTTCGGCCAGGAAAAATAACACCAGGGTGGCAACAAAAGGGCCGTAACCCGCCCAGCGCCCCATATCATCGTCATCTTTATCCGGCACCAATAACCAGATCGCAATCGCCAGAAAACTTCCGGCAATCAGCCAGGGAATCCAGTGCGGCGGAATTACCTTCGCCAGCGCCAGTCCCACCCACGCCGAAAGCGCGTGATTGACGACTGTCGCCACCAAAACGCCCAAGCTGATCACGAATGGGCGGCCGTAACGCGCAGCGAGGAATAAAGCCAAGAGTTGAGTCTTATCGCCAATTTCAGCAACGGCGACAGCAAGTGTCGAACTGATAAAGGATTCCATAGAAGTCGATCCGAGGCGGGATGAACACACAGAGATACAACCGCCGTCCCGCCTAGGGCAGCAGTGGTATCTCAGGTCTCATCAATCCGCTAATAAGGCGGGACGCTTTTGCCATGTCCATGAGGGACAAGTTTGTTGACAAAAGCACCGGGCAACTGGCGAAAGCTGCCGGGCAGATTACTCCCCCGAGAAGGGTTGGCGGATTATAGGGGCGCCGACAGGCGCCCACAATAACCCAAGAACGACAAACTAGAACCGGCGTGAGCGGTTGTCGTCTTCCTGAATACTGAGTTCCTTCGCGGCATTGTTGAGGTAGTCCGCGTCGGTCTCCGATTTCAGTTTGATCATCAGGCGCAGGTCGTTCGGTGAGTCCGCGTGGGCCAGCGCATCTTCGTAGGTGATTTCACCGGCGTCGTACAGATCGTAGAGCGCCTGGTCGAAGGTCTGCATGCCGAGCTCGGTGGATTTTTTCATCAGCTCTTTGAGCTCGTGCACCTGACCTTTACGGATCAAGTCCGCCGCCAACGGTGTGTTCAACAACACTTCAAGACACGCGCGACGGCCGTTGCCATCGGGAGTGGGAATCAACTGCTGCGCGACAATCGCTTTTAGGTTGAGGGACAGATCCATCCACAACTGCGAATGGCGATCCGCCGGGAAGAAGTGGATGATCCGGTCGAGCGCCTGGTTGGCGTTGTTGGCGTGCAGGGTACACAAACACAAGTGACCGGTTTCCGCGAAGGCGATGGCGTAGTCCATGGTTTCGCGCGAGCGCACCTCACCGATCAAAATCACGTCTGGGGCTTGTCGCAGGGTGTTTTTCAAAGCCACTTCGAAGGATTCGGTATCTATGCCCACTTCCCGCTGAGTGATCACGCACCCCTGGTGCTGGTGGATAAATTCGATCGGGTCTTCGATGGAAATAATGTGGCCTTTGGAGTGGCGGTTGCGGTGGCCGATCATCGCCGCCAATGAGGTGGACTTACCGGTACCGGTTGCACCGACGAAGATGATCAGACCGCGTTTGACCATCGCCAGCTCTTTGATGATTTCCGGCAGGCCGAGGTCGTCGATTTTCGGAATATTGGTTTCAATGCGGCGCAGCACCATGCCGGCGAGGTTGCGCTGGAAAAATGCGCTGGCACGGAAACGCCCCACCCCGCGCACACTGATGGCGTAGTTGAGTTCTTTCTTTTCGACGAACTCATTACGCTGTTTTTCATTCATGGTGCTCAACACCGTCTCGCGCGCTTTTTCCGGCGAAAGCGGCGTGGTGGTAACGGGCACTATGCGGCCGTGAAGTTTGATCGAAGGCGGAATGCCCGCCGTAATAAAAAGGTCAGAGGCGGATTTCTCCACCATCAGGGAGAGAAGACGATCAATATCCATAGCGGATTCCTCACACGGTCACAGCAAACCGTCGTTGTGTATTTATTATCGTAGTTGGGTATTTATTAATCGTAGCTCGCCAGTGATGCCGGTCTAGAAGTTTTCCGGCATCTTGGCTTTTTCCCGCGCAACGTCGCGGGTAATGATGCGGCGCTCGACCAGATCGGCCAGACACTGGTCCATGGTCTGCATACCCAGGGCGGCACCGGTCTGAATCGCCGAGTACATCTGGGCAACTTTGTCTTCGCGGATCAGGTTACGAATCGCCGGCGTACCGCGCATGATTTCGTGGGCCGCCACTCGACCACCGCCAACGCGTTTGAGCAGGGTCTGAGACACAACCGCTTGCAGCGACTCCGACAACATCGACCGCACCATGGCTTTTTCCGCTGCAGGAAATACGTCGACCACCCGGTCAATGGTTTTGGCCGCTGAGGTGGTGTGCAGGGTACCGAATACCAAGTGACCGGTTTCCGCCGCCGTCAGGGCAAGGCGAATGGTTTCCAGGTCGCGCATCTCACCCACCAGGATGATGTCCGGGTCTTCCCGCAGCGCTGAACGCAAGGCTTCCGCAAACCCGTGAGTATCGCGGTGCACTTCCCGCTGGTTCACCAAACACTTCTTACTTTCGTGCACGAATTCGATCGGGTCTTCGATGGTGAGAATGTGGTGGTATTTGTTTTCGTTGAGGTAGTCCACCATGGCGGCGAGGGTGGTTGATTTACCGGAACCTGTAGGACCGGTCACCAGTACCAGACCGCGAGGCACAGAGCAGATATCGCGGAACACCTGGCCCATGCCGAGTTCTTCCATGGTGAGCACTTTGGACGGAATGGTCCGGAATACAGCGCCGGCACCACGGTTGTGGTTGAAGGCGTTTACCCGGAAACGCGCAACCCCTGGAACTTCAAACGAAAAGTCGGTTTCCAGAAACTCTTCATAGTCCTTGCGTTGCTTGTCATTCATGATCTCGTAGATCAGACTGTGCACCTGTTTGTGCTCCATCGGCGGCAAGTTGATGCGCCGCACATCGCCATCCACGCGAATCATCGGTGGCAGCCCCGCCGAAAGGTGAAGGTCGGATGCACCTTGTTTCGCCGAAAACGCGAGAAGCTCAGTAATATCCATAGTCAACAAACCTGCTTATTAGAGTTTAGGAGCGCGGGGTGTCAGCCAAGCGCGGGAATATCCCATTTTTTAGAACGATTCGAGTATCGCCACAACAAGTGGTTTAAGTATATGCCGAAGATTGCCGACAACCTAACCCAAGTCAGACGCCTGATTCAACAGAGCGCCAGTGAGGCTGGGCGAAATCCGAGCGACATCACACTTCTGGCCGTCAGCAAAACCAAACCGGCGAGCGCCATCCGCGAAGCCTTTGAGGCAGGCCAGCGGGATTTCGGCGAAAACTACGCCCAGGAGGCCGTGGAAAAAATCGCGCAATTGGCCGACCTGGACATCACCTGGCATTTCATTGGTCCCATCCAAAGTAATAAAAGCCGCTTGATCGCGGAAAACTTCGCCTGGGTGCACACCGTCGACCGGCTGAAAATTGCCGAACGCCTCAACCAGCAACGCCCGGAACATCTGCCACCTTTACAGGTGTGTATCCAGGTGAATATCGACGGCGACGAGGCAAAGTCCGGTTGCCTACCCACCGAAACCGCCGTGCTGGGAGAGGCCATTCGCCGGCTGCCGCGGCTGCGGCTGCGCGGCTTGATGACCATCCCGAAAGAAGGCTCGGGCGCGCAACCTTTTCAAGATCTGGCGCATCTGGCTCACGCTCTGCGGCGCGACGGCCTGCCGCTGGATACTTTATCCATGGGTATGTCGGGCGATCTCACCGATGCTATAGCAGCAGGTTCAACCCTCGTGCGTGTCGGCACCGCCATCTTCGGCGAGCGCACCTGAGCGCTCATGACCGGCAGTTGCCAGGTCGTGTAGGTATAATGGCGCTTTTTGAAACAAGTCATTCCGCTAACTGAGGAACACCTTTGAACAGACTGAACATCACCTTCGTAGGCGGCGGCAATATGGCGCGCAGCATCATCGGCGGACTGGTTCAGCAGGGATACGCTCCTGGCAACCTGTGCGCCAGCGCTCGTCGACCCGAGACCCTCGATGCCCTACATAAAGATTTCGGCATTCGGGTAGAGCAAAACAACGGCGCTGCCGTGAAGGGTGCCGACGTGGTTGTGCTGTCGGTAAAACCGCAGGTTATGAAGGAAGTCTGTCTGTCCTTGCGTGATGAGCTGCCGCTCAACGCCTTGATTATTTCCGTCGCCGCCGGTATCACCTGCGCCAGCTTGGCGAACTGGCTCGGCGCAAGTCGTCATATAGTGCGCTGCATGCCCAATACACCGGCGCTGGTGCAGATGGGCGCAAGCGGTTTATATGCGGCTGCGGGTATCACTGCTGAAGAACGCCAAATCGCCGAAGCCATTCTCGGCGCTGTGGGCACAGTGGCGTGGGTGGACGATGAAGGTTTGATCGACACTGTAACGGCGGTTTCCGGCAGCGGACCGGCGTATTTTTTCCTGTTCCTCGAAGCCATGGTGGCGTCGGCGGTACAACAGGGGCTCGACCCAGCCACCGCACGTCAACTGGCTATACAAACCGCCGCTGGCGCAGCGCGTCTGGCGCAAACCAGCGACGTCGATCTGGCGGAGTTGCGCCGCCGTGTGACATCGCCCGGCGGCACTACCGAGCGGGCAATTGCCGCATTCGAGCAACATAAATTCCGCCAAGTGGTCGACATCGCCATGCAGGCTTGCGCCAACCGCTCGCGCGAATTGGCAGAGCAGCTCGGTCGATGAGCCAAAAACAAATTTATTTCCGGTAACACATTAGCGTCAGAGCGGGTTGAGATCGCTCATCACGGATTTATTTATGCAAACACTGCAACAGATACTGACCTTTTTGATTAACCTGTTCGGCTCACTTTACCTGTGCATCATTCTGCTGCGATTTTTGCTCCAGACCGCGCGGGCGGATTTTTACAACCCCATATCCCAAGTGCTGGTCAAACTCACCAATCCGGTGTTAATACCACTGCGGCGAATTATTCCCGGTTTTTGGGGGATTGATTTTGCGTCTCTGGTACTCGCCATATTGGTGCACTGGCTGGTGATGCAGATTTTGATTTTGGTGGCGCAAGGCGGCCCGATCGTCAGCCCGCATTTGATGCTCGTCTGGGCGTTGATTTCGCTCAGTCTGAACATCATCACCATTTATTTGTTTGCCGGTTTTATTTTGTTTATTACGAGTTTTCTGGCTCCCTATAGCCGGCACCCGGCGATCGTTCTGGTTCATCAACTGCTGGAACCACTGCTGGCGCCGGTGCGGCGGTTTGTGCCTCCAGTTGGCGGTCTGGATTTTTCTCTATTTTTTGTCGGCATTTTCCTGGTGGTCCTGCGCATGGTGGTGATCGGAATTGGCAACAATTTGCGCGTGCCCTTTGGATATCTGATCGGCTACACCGGCTGAGGCCGCAAATCACACAAGAACAATAGGTTTTATGGCAAACGCCTTTCCTCCAAATTCCGTCGGCTTGGTCAAGCCGCAGGCTTTTCATTTCGACACCCCGCTGCAGCTGGCGAACGGCCGTGTTCTGCCGCAATACGACCTGATGGTCGAAACCTACGGCACCTTAAATGAAACGCGCAGCAACGCCGTGCTCGTGTGTCATGCCTTGTCGGGCCATCACCACGCCGCTGGTTACCACACGCCAGAAGATCGCAAACCCGGCTGGTGGGATCACTACATAGGCCCAGGCAAACCTATCGACACCAATCGTTTTTTTGTGGTCGCCCTCAACAATCTCGGCGGCTGTCACGGCTCTACCGGCCCGGTGAGCATCAATCCGGAAACCGGCGAACCCTGGGGCGCGGATTTTCCCACTTTGCGCGTGCGCGATTGGGTGGCGGCGCAACATCGTTTGATGCAACGCCTGGGTATTGATCAATGGGCGGCGGTGGTCGGAGGCAGTCTCGGCGGCATGCAGGCGATGCGCTGGTCGCTGGAATATCCGGATTGCCTGCGCCACTGCGTGGTGATCGCCTCGGCCATGAAATTGTCCGCGCAAAATATCGCGTTTAATGAAACGGCGCGGCAGGCGATTTTTTCCGACCCGGATTTTGCCGGCGGACATTACCTGAAAAAAGGCACACAGCCGACGCGCGGTTTGTCAGTCGCGCGCATGATCGGCCACATTACCTATTTGTCCGACGATGGCATGGGCAAAAAATTCGGTCGCGAATTGCGCTCGGGTTCGTTTGAGCAGGGCAGCGAAGAGCCGGTGGAATTTCAGATCGAAACCTACTTGCGTCACCAGGGAAATACCTTTTCCAAAACCTTCGATGCGAACACCTATATTTTGATGACGCGCGCGCTGGATTATTTCGATCTCGCGCGTGAATACAACCACGACCCAGTGGCCGCTTTCCGCAACGCCAAATGTAAATTTCTGGTGATTTCGTTTACCTCGGATTGGCGGTTTGCGCCCGAGCGTTCCCGCGAAATCGTCAACGCGCTGACCCGTGCGGAAAAAGACGTGGTGTATGCGGAAGTGGAATCACCTTTCGGCCACGACGCGTTTCTTGTACCCAATCAGCCGCGCTACGAGCAACTGTTCGCTGCATATATGCAGGGGATCAAAATCTGATGCGTATCGACCAACGAATTATCGATCAATGGATTCAACCCAACAGCCGCGTGCTCGATCTCGGCTGCGGGGACGGCACTCTGCTGCGCTATTTGGCGGACAACAAAAACGTGCACGGTTACGGCTTGGAAATAAGTGCGGAAGGCATTCAGGCTTGCGTGGAAAAAGGTGTAAACGTCATAGAGCAAAACCTGGATGAAGGTTTGTCCAATTTCGACGATGACAGTTTTGACACAGTGGTCATGTCGCAAACGCTGCAGACCATGCGCCGCCCCAAAAATATGTTGGCGGAAATGACCCGTATCGGCCGGGAGTGCATTGTCACCATTCCTAACTTCGGTCATTGGCGCGCGCGCCTGCAGTTGTTATTTAAAGGCCGCATGCCAGTTTCGGATTTGTTGCCTTACCAGTGGTACGACACCCCCAATATCCACTTTTGTACCTTTCGCGATTTTGAAATTTTGTGTCGCGAGATGAATCTGAAGGTCGTGGATAAAGCCGTGGTGACGGAAAAGTCCCTCGGCAAAGGGTTGAGTCAATGGCATCCCAATTTATTTGCGGAAACTGGAATTTTTCGAGTGAGAAAATAATGCGACTGATTAAACAATTTGTGCTGATCATCTGCTGCAGTTTGGGATTGAGCATCGCCCAGGCAGATGATGTGGAAAGCAGCAAGGATTTTGGCGAATTCACGGTTCATTACAGTACCTTTAACAGCCTGTTTATTCCCGCCGATATAGCCGCTGTTCACAATCTGGTGCGCGCCAAAGACCAGACGCTGATCAATATCGCCGTGCAACGCAATTCTGACAGTCAATCGGTTCCGGCCAAAGTCACTGGTACGGCAAAAAATTTAATGCAGCAATTAAAAACCATCGATTTCAAAACCATCGAAGAGCCGGGTGCGGTTTATTACATAGGCGCGCTGCGCCACACCAACGAAGAGGTTTTCCATCTCGACATAAACATAGTGCCCGAAGGTAAAACCGAACCGCTGAAATTCCGCCTTTCGCGCAAGTTGTATACGGAGCGCTGATGAAAAAACTTGTTCTCGCCAGCGGCAATCGCGGCAAACTCAAGGAATTTCGCGATCTGCTTGCCAATCGCGATTTTGATGTATTGGCGCAATCGGATTTTTCTCTGGATTCCGCTGAAGAAACCGGCCTGACCTTTGTCGAAAACGCGCTGCTGAAAGCGCGCCATGTGTGCCGCCAGACCGGTCTTCCCGCACTGGCGGACGATTCCGGAATTGAAGTCGACGCACTGCAGGGCGCCCCGGGCATTTACAGCGCGCGTTTTGCCGGAGCCAATGCGAGTGATGAAGCCAACAATCAAAAATTATTGGCAGAACTAGCGAATGTGCCGGATGAAAAACGCAGTGCGCGTTACCAATGTGTACTGGTGCTGATGCGCCACGCGGAAGATCCGACACCGTTGATTTGTCAGGGCAGCTGGGAAGGTTTTATTTTGCGCGAACCCAAAGGAACCGGCGGTTTCGGTTACGACCCGCTGTTTTACGTTCCAACGCACCAGTGTTCGGCGGCCGAACTCGACAGCGCGGCGAAAAACCAGATCAGCCATCGCGCGGTGGCGATGCGCGCACTGCTACAAGCGCTCGCCCATTTTCACGTCGCTGATTCATGATTCTCCCGCCCCTCAGCCTGTACGTACACATTCCCTGGTGCGTGCGTAAATGCCCCTACTGCGATTTCAATTCGCACGAAGCGGCGCAAATTCCGGAAGACATGTATGTGGATGCGCTTGTTGCTGATCTGCAACAAGATCTGCCGATGGTGCAAGGACGCCGCTTGCAATCGGTTTTTTTCGGCGGCGGCACACCCAGCTTGTTTAGCGGGTCAAGCATTGCGCGCATTCTGGATGCGGCGGACAAAAACATAGGATTTGCCGAGCAGGCGGAAATTACCCTGGAGACCAATCCGGGCACAGCCGAATATCACAACCTCGCCGGCTATAAAGCTGCGGGCGTCAATCGCATTTCCTTCGGTATTCAAAGCTTCAAGAACGAGCATCTGCAAGCGCTTGGGCGCATTCACAACAGCGGCGAAGCCGTTCTCGCTATAGAAAAAGCCCGCAAGGCGGGTTTTACCAATATCAACCTGGATTTGATGCACGGCCTGCCGGGGCAATCGGTACAGGATGCAGTGTCCGATCTGACGCGCGCCATAGAGCAACAACCGGAACATATTTCCTGGTATCAACTCACCATCGAACCCAATACGGTTTTCTACAGCCGCCCGCCAGCGCTGCCAGAGGATGAAATTCTGGCCGATATTCAGGATGCCGGACAGGAATTATTGGCGCAGGCGGGATTTCGCCAATACGAAGTCTCCGCCTATGCGCGCCCGGGGCGACAATCGCTGCACAACCTGAATTACTGGCAGTTTGGCGACTATTTGGGAATCGGCGCTGGCGCGCACGGCAAAATTTCTTATCCCGAGGAGCAAATCATCCGCTATCGCAAAACCCGCAAACCGGCGGATTATCTGCATGCGGAAAAACCCTTTACCGCCGGCTCGGAACCTGTGCCCCTTGAGCAGCAACCGCTGGAATTTATGATGAATGCGCTGCGCTTGGTAGACGGCGTTCCGCGCAGTTTTTTTGCCGAGCGCACCCAACTTTCGGACAGCGCCCTCGCTCCCCATCTGCCTGCGCTGATCGCCAAAGGTTTATTAACCGGTGATCCAGCGCGTTTACAGCCCACAGCCCTCGGTCTGCGCTTTCTTAACGATATACTTGCCGCCTTTGCCGAGGCGGAGGAATAGCAAAACCTCGTATTCCTCCGCCAACAGGCGCAAACCTGCGGGGGGTGGGTTATAGTTGTGATAACAGGCCGCGCGCAATTGTCATACGATTGTTTTCGCTTTGTTGGTGCATTTTTTCGAGGTTTAGCACACGCTCGCTATGTCCGATCTACAGGAAATCAAAAACGACTCCAGTGACCTGAACCTGGACAACCCCAACTATTTCATCAACCGCGAACTCAGCCACCTTTATTTCAATCAGCGGGTTTTGGCGCAGGCGATGGATGAGACCCATCCGTTGCTGGAGCGTTTGAAATTTCTGGTGATCTTCAGCTCCAACCTCGACGAATTTTTCGAAATCCGCGTCGCCGGCCTGATTCAAAGTATTCGTTTTGAACGGGAAGTGACCGGGCCAGACGGCTTGCAAACCCGCGATTGTTTAAAGCTGATCAGCGAAATCTGCCACGAAACCGTCCGCCTGCAATACGAAATCCTGAACGATACCCTGATCCCAGCTCTCGCGCATGAAGGCATCCAGTTTTTACGCCGCAGCCAGTGGACCGCCGCGCACGCTGCCTGGATCGAGGATTACATGATGCAGGAAGTGCTGCCCGTAATCAGTCCAATCGGACTCGACTCGGCGCACCCCTTCCCGCGCCTAGTGAATAAAAGCTTGAACTTTATAGTGGCGCTGGAAGGCAAAGACGCCTTCGGCCGCGACCTGGGCCTCGCCATAGTGCCGGCGCCGCGTTCACTGCCGCGCATCATCGCTGTGCCCGAACATATCAGCGGCAAGGCCAACGACTTCGTGTTTTTGTCATCGATGATCCACGCCCATGCCGACAAACTTTTCCCGGGCATGACCATCAAGGGCTGCTACCAATTCCGCATCACCCGCAACGCCGACCTGGACGTGGATATCGAAGGTATCGCCGACTTGGCGCGCACCCTGCGCGGCGAATTGCACTCCCGTCGGTTCGGCAACGCCGTGCGCCTGGAAGTGGCGGACAACTGTCCGAAAGAACTGACCGACTTTTTGCTGAATGAGATCGGTTTGAAAGAGGACGATCTTTACCGCGTTAACGGACCGGTAAACCTGAAGCGGCTGATGCGCCTGCCCTCCATGGTGGGGCGGCCCGATTTGCTCTACCCGCCGTTTACACCGAGCCTGCCCAAGGGCTTCAGCCGTAAAGACAATATTTTTGAAGCCATTTCCAAACGGGACTATCTGCTGCTCCACCCGTTCGAATCCTTTACCCCGGTGATCCAGCTGTTGCGTCAAGCCGCGAAGGACCCGGATGTAGTCGCAATCAAACAGACGCTCTACCGCACCGGCCATGAATCGCCAGTGGTCGACGCCTTGTTGGATGCGGCGCGCAACGGTAAGGAAGTCACTGTAGTGGTCGAACTGCGCGCGCGTTTCGATGAAGAGAAAAACCTCGAACTCGCCAGCCGTCTGCAAGAGGCGGGAGCCGTGGTGGTCTATGGCGTGGTGGGTTACAAAACCCACGCGAAAATGATTCTGATCGTGCGCCGGGAAAACGGTCAGTTCAAACGCTATTGCCACCTGGGAACCGGCAACTATCACAGCAGCAACGCGCATCTTTATACGGATTATTCGCTGCTGTCGGCGGAACCTGCGATCTGCGAAGACGTGCACCGCATCTTCCAGCAGCTCACGGGTATGGGCAAAACTGAGAAGATGAACAAGCTCTATCACGCGCCCTTTACCTTGAAGCGCCAACTGCTGCGCATGATCGATAACGAAGCCAAGGCCAAACAGGAAGGCAAAGACGCGCGCATCATTTTGAAATGTAATGGGCTGGCCGAATCCAAGATTATTCAAGCGCTTTACAAAGCCTCGCAGGCCGGCGTTAAGATCGATTTGATTATCCGCGGCATGTGCGCCCTCAAACCCGGCATCCCCGGCATATCGGAAAACATCCGGGTCTTTTCCATTGTCGGCCGCTTTTTGGAGCACTCACGCGTTTACTACTTCGCCAACAGTGAACCCAAGGTGTATTGCGCCAGTGCCGACCTGATGGAACGCAACCTCAACCGCCGGGTGGAAGTGTGCTTCCCGATTGAACAGCCCGACCTGGCCGCTCGCGTTCTCAACGAGTTGGAACTCTATTTGAATGATGGACGGCAACGCTGGGAGCTTCTACCTGAGGGTGTTTATGTACAGTCCTTTTCACCCGAGCATCAATCAGCCCAGTTGGAACTCTTGCGGCACTTCACCGCGCCGAGCCCGTCCAACCCCACATGGCCTGCATTGGTATCAATTCCGTCCGGGTCGAATTAACCCGCGCAGAACTATGTCGCTGAGCCAGTGCCGAACCCTAGACGGCACTGGGCCAGCGGATAAACTTGCCCAGCGGAATAAGACTTGTTCAGTAGGGGTTCTCACCTTAAAATCGCGCGTTTGCGCTGTACCGTCCTGGAGATCACATCATGAGTAAAATCGTAAACGTTACCGACGAGACCTTTGAGCAGGAGGTACTGAAATCAGACCTGCCCGTGCTGGTGGATTTCTGGGCACCCTGGTGCGGTCCCTGCAAAATGATCGCGCCGGTTTTGGAAGAGATGAGCGGTGTCTACGAAGGCAAACTCAAAATCGTCAAAGTCGACGTGGACGTCAACCGCAACGCTCCGTCCACTTACAACGTGCGCGGCATCCCGACCTTGATTTTGTTTAAGCAGGGTAAAGCGGAAAGCACTAAAGTCGGTGCATTGTCACGTACACAACTCACCGCCTTTATTGACTCCTCTCTTTAATAGGTTTTAAATGTTAGCTATTGCGGGCCGTAAAAAGCCCGCAATAGAGTTCCGACTGGCTTTGCACTCGGCAGAGATTGTGACTATACTCAGCCAGCTAGCCGACCAAATCATTCGCACATCCCTCCCATCGGCAATCACCTCCTTGGATTTCTGCTAGTTCGATGGGCGAATGCCATAGTCAAACCTTGTTCAGTGCTCCATTTGAATTTCCTCGATTTATTTCCTATGACTATTCATAACGTCTAGCAAAAAATTGAAGCGCGATTCTCCTGAATCACTTTTCCAAAAAATTTTTATAACAAATCTACAAGCTCGGCTTTCTCTCTGGCTGGCTAATCTGCAATCAACCACTTACACAATACGCACATGAATCTTACCGATCTTAAAACCAAACCCATCGAAGAACTGATCGACATGGCAACTGCCATGGGACTGGAGAGCCTGGCGCGCTCACGCAAACAGGACGTTATTTTCAACCTGCTTAAGCGCCACGCCAAAAGTGGTGAAGACATCTACGGTGATGGGGTTCTCGAAATACTGCAAGACGGTTTTGGATTCCTGCGTTCCGCCGGTTCCTCTTACTTGGCAGGACCGGATGATATCTATGTATCACCCAGCCAGATTCGTCGCTTCAACTTGCGCACTGGCGACTATATCAGCGGCAAAATCCGCCCGCCAAAAGAAGGCGAGCGTTATTTCGCACTGTTGAAAGTCAACGAAATCAATTTCGATAAGCCGGAAAATTCACGCAACAAAATTCTCTTCGAAAACTTAACGCCGCTGTTCCCACAAGAGCGCATGGTTCTCGAAACCGGTAACGGTTCTACCGAAGACCTGACAGGCCGAATCATCGACCTGATTTCGCCCATCGGTAAAGGCCAGCGCGGTTTGATCGTTGCGCCGCCAAAAGCCGGTAAAACCATCATGATGCAGCACATCGCGCAAGCGATTGCGCGCAACAATCCGGAAACCTATCTCATCGTTTTATTGATCGACGAACGCCCGGAAGAAGTAACGGAAATGCAACGTTCCGTGCGCGGTGAAGTGGTTGCGTCTACCTTCGACGAACCGCCTTCTCGTCACGTACAGGTTGCCGATATGGTAATCGAACGTGCTAAGCGTTTGGTGGAACATAAAAAAGACGTAGTGATTTTGCTCGACTCCATCACTCGTCTCGCCCGCGCTTACAACACCGTTATTCCATCATCCGGAAAAGTATTGACCGGTGGTGTCGATGCACACGCACTCGAAAGACCTAAACGCTTCTTCGGTGCCGCGCGTAATATCGAAGAAGGCGGTAGCTTGTCCATCGTGGCAACTGCGCTGATCGATACAGGTTCCAAAATGGATGAAGTGATTTATGAAGAGTTTAAGGGAACCGGCAACATGGAGTTGCACCTGGACCGCAAGATTTCCGAAAAACGTATTTATCCTGCTATCAATATCCGCCGTTCCGGTACTCGGCGCGAAGATTTGTTGATGGGCGAATCCGAATTGGCGCGCGTATGGATTCTGCGCAAATTGCTCAACGATATGGAAGATGTTGCAGCGACCGAATTCCTCGTCGATAAATTGAAGAATTTCAAAACCAACGACGAATTCTTCCTGTCGATGAAAGGCAAATAAATGCTCGCGCCGCAGCCAAATCGGCTGCGGCATTTCCCCATGCAGAGATTCTCTCTGCCAGATCCCATCTCATCCCATGAAAGATCTGCGCGATTTTATTCAACTCCTCGAACAGCGCGGCCAACTCAAACGCATTTCTCAGCCAGTATCTCCCCATCTGGAAATGACGGAAATTTGCGACCGTACCTTGCGCGCATCTGGCCCAGCGCTTTTATTTGAAAATCCAACAGGCTATTCCATCCCGGTGCTCGGCAATTTATTTGGCACACCTGAGCGCGTCGCTCTCGGCATGGGGCAGGAATCTGTTGCTGCATTAAAAGAAGTGGGCGAGCTGCTGGCATTTCTCAAAGAGCCCGAACCACCTAAAGGCATGCGCGACGCCTGGGAAAAATTGCCGATTTTTAAACAGGTTCTCAATATGTCGCCCAAGGTGGTGTCGCGGCCTGTTTGCCAGGAAATTGTGTATCGCGATGAGGAAGTCGATCTCACAAAATTGCCGATTCAGACCTGCTGGCCGGGCGACGCTGCGCCATTGATCACTTGGCCGCTGGTGATTACCCGCGGGCCGCACAAGGAACGGCAAAACCTCGGTATTTATCGCATGCAGCTGTTGGGCAAAAACAAACTGATCATGCGTTGGCTGAGTCACCGAGGCGGTGCTCTGGATTTCCGCGAATGGCAGCAAGAACATCCCGGCGAGCGCTTTCCGGTTTCGGTGGCGCTAGGCGCTGATCCCGCAACTATTCTCGGCGCTGTAACCCCGGTGCCGGATACACTCAGCGAATACGCATTCGCCGGTTTATTGCGCGGCGCCAAAACTGAAGTCAGCAGCAGTATCAGCAATAATCTGCAAGTGCCTGCGTCAGCCGAGTTTATTTTGGAAGGTTATATTGAACCGGGCGAAATGGCCGACGAAGGTCCTTATGGTGATCACACGGGTTACTACAACGAAGTGGAAAAATTCCCGGTATTTACCGTCACCACTTTGACCCACCGTCGCAATCCGATTTATCACAGCACTTATACCGGTCGTCCACCGGATGAACCGGCGGTATTGGGTGTCGCGCTCAACGAAGTGTTTGTGCCGATTCTAAAAAAACAATTTCCGGAAATCGTCGATTTTTATTTACCACCGGAAGGTTGTTCCTATCGCATGGCCGTGGTCACCATGAAAAAACAATATCCCGGTCATGCCAAACGCGTCATGTTTGGCATCTGGTCGTTCCTGCGGCAATTTATGTATACCAAAGTTGTGGTAGTGACCGACGACGATATCAACGCGCGTGACTGGCGCGATGTGATCTGGGCGATTACCACGCGGATGGATCCGGCACGGGATACGGTGCTCGTTGAAAATACGCCCATCGATTATTTGGATTTTGCCTCACCAGTTGCCGGACTCGGCTCTAAAATGGGTTTGGATGCAACCCATAAATGGCCTGGGGAAACCCAGCGCGAATGGGGGCGCCCTATTACCATGAGTTCCGACGTTAAACAAAAAGTTGATGCAATTTGGACGGAGCTCGGTATTTTTGAGGCTAAAAAATAGCGTTATTTAAAAGCTATACAACAAATCAAAATACACCTTGTCGCGATCTTCCAGAGCGCGCAGGTTTTCCCGTGGATAAGGACCAAAATCCGCCTCATACGAGGTGGCGTAAGCGTAATGCACATTGGCACGGATACTTTTGCCGACGTTGAAACGCAAACCCAATCCTACATCCGACATAAGAGCCCATGATCCCGGTTGCTCCGGCGTATCAAAGACTGTTTGGCGCGCAGCGAGATGGCCGGCATCTTTGGTATCGCCATAGCCCATTTCCCAAAAAATATAGGGTTGAAGGGTTTTGGCCAAACGGCCTTGGCCAGGAATTTCAAAAATCCAATCTGCCGCTAAATATGCACCACGATCGGCGATGCTTTGGTTGACATGAAAGGCGCGCAATTTATTCGGTCCAGTCAAAGTAAACTGACTGGTGCTCGGCAGAGATGTTTCCGTATATTGCCCGGCAAAACGCAACTGAATACGACTGTTCGCATTCACAAATGGTGTTTTGACATATTTGATCAGCCAATAATTAAAGGAAACTGAAAGCGGATTTTTGTCCTGATAGATGCCCCGGCCTTTGACAAAATCACCGTAGGTTAACTGTATATCGCCCTGGTGCAACGCACGCCCGCGCTCCAGCAATCCGTCAAAACTCAAAACCACGTCCAGATTGCGTACAGTATCGTCCAGCTCGTCTTCTTCGAGCGGCAACAACCTTTCTTTATCTTTGATGTCCGATGCCACCTCCGACAGACGCAACTCCCCTGCCAGACTTTTTAAACGGCTGCGATTAAAAATATGGCGCAGTGATGCGTCATAAATTACTGAGCGTCCGGTCAAAGTTATTCCGGAAAGCGAATCCGACACAAAGTCATTGGTCGAGCCACCAATGGTCAGGCGCGTGCGCGGTGAAAAAAGTGGTAAACCGTAATGAAGTGATCCGTATAGGGAGTTGGATGGTTCGAAGGTGCCTAGAATGCCGATATGTAACTGATCACCAAAACCACCGGGGTTGTACCAATAACCATCGGTGTATAAACGATATTCACCGGTGCTTTCGGAACCGTGATTATCGATTCGAGCATGACCTGCGAAGGATTTTTCCTGCAATACATTGATATTAAGACGTGTATCGCCTACTTCGCTGCCGGGCTCAAAATATCCCTGCACAGAAAGTCCGGGCAGTTCATTAACCAGATAGAGATGTTGCTCGATATTTTTTGCCGTTACCGGTTTATCGACAATAGGCGCAAAAATCGCTTCCACGGTTTTTGCGCGGTATTTTTTGCTATTCAACAGTTCAATCTCGCCCAGATTTCCAGGCAATAACGTCAAGACTACAACTCCGTCTTGTACCCGCTGCTGTGGGACATAGGCTTTGGCCAGAATAAAGCCGCGTTCGCGGTAATAGCGCGTTACTGTGTCAGCAACAATAAGAATCATGCCGACCGTAATGCCCTGGTTTTTGCGCTCCTCGCTTGGCCGCACAATCAATTCAGGTGTTAGCTCTTTTTCTGCTATCCATTCAACCTGATCGTCCGAAACAAAACGAATCGTCTCTATTCGTTTATTCAGCGTTTCGAGGGTAACACCAAAATCCGGATATTCTTCGACGCCTTGAATGCGAATTTCCCTGATATTAAGGTGAGGTCCTGCCATAAAGTCCGGCTTTTCTTCTGGCGCATCCGGACTTTCCAACATGGGTTTGCGTTCCGCTTCTGGCTCATCCTCCGTATCCGGCATTTCCACAATAGCCGCCACTGCCGGCAAACTTATAAGAGAGGCGAGACATAACACATTCAATAATTTTATTTTCATGCGCGCGATGATCCTTTCTGTAGAGCACATGCGATTCTACGCAAAATACACCTACAGAAAAGCGAAGCGGAAGATGAGATAAATCAGAAAAAACGATCAGTGCGGCAAAAATTCGATTGGATAGCTGACCGTAATAGTCTCGACATCACGCGCGCCGAACTGAAAATTGCGGATTCGCGCCAGCAGGCTGTCAACCAGACTCTGGTCATTCAGCTCGCTGCTGACAACATCGATTTTGCTGACTGAGCCATCCGGTTTGATGGTGACGGCCAGGACCAATTTGCCTTTCAGCGCAGGATTGTTGCGCCGCGCGCGGTTGTAGAGACTTTGCAGCTGACCTTTGTGACGATCAAATACCAGGATGACTTCTTCCTCCGAACGCACGCGCGACTTAGCCGCTTGCGTGGTCTCAGGCGTTTTGTTGGGATCCCGGGTTAGAGCCTCCTCGCTTGCCGCAACGGTTTGTTGTGCAGCAGTCAGCTCCGCAACACTGAGCTGCGAGGTGCCGGCTTGTGCAGCGTAGCGAGCGCCATCCACCCCGCCGCTACCCTGCGCAGCATTGCTTGTAAAGACGCTGACATCGTGGCCCGCTGCTGTTTGCGCCCCACTGCCCGTGGTTTCGCGAATATTGGTACGCAGCTGTGCGCCGACATCGGATGTATCGATCAAATCATTCAATTGACTTACATGCGCCAACAGACCGCTTTGGGAGGCAACTTCGCGCGCTTTTTCCTGCGCTTCTGTAAGCGGTTCACGCGTTACTGGGCGCTCGCGCTCCACGCGAACAGGAGGCGGCTCAACCGGCTTTTCCTCTGGTTTGGGTTTTTCCACCGGTTTTGGCGGTTCCGGAGGTTTTACCTTGGGCGGTTCCACCACCACAGGTTTCGGTTCCTGTTTGCTAATAAATTTTGCAACCCGCTCAGGCACGTCGATGCGTTCGCGCAGAGGTTTTTCCGGTACATCGATGCTCGATATATAAATTCCGATAATGACCGCGACCACCACCGCAACAATAGCGGACACAACAAAAGCACGATCCTGCTTTTGATTGGGCTGCCACTGCAACGCGAGTAATTCGTAGTTAGCCAATGCCATGTGCGGATTTATCTCTCAACGCATCGAAATAATGTAAACATCAAAATGACCTCAGCCCTTGGGTTTTGCCAGCTGATGCGCTGCAAAAGCAATTTCGGTGTAATTGGCTTGCTGGCAGGTCGCTAAAATTTTATGCAGCAACGCGTAGGAAATATTTTCGTCACCCATAATGGTGATCGCCTCGCCTTCCGAAGCATCGCTGATTTTCTGCAATTGTCGGTTGGATTTTTGCTGTTCCAACGCTTGTTTCAGAGGTTCAAATACTTCACCTTCGGCGACCAATAAATCCTGAACTTTGGCAATTTCCCTACCCTGCAGCAAAACGCTATTGGGTGTGATACTTAACACTAAGGTTTCGCGCGGCACTTTAGTCGCGGTTGAACGCGGCAACGCCAAATCTTTTTGACTGGGCAACTGCGGCGCACTGGAGGAGTTCACCAGCAGGAAAAAAACCAGAATGGTGAAAATGTCCATCAGGGAGACAAGATTCAGCGGCGCACCCTTGGCAAAACGGTGATGGCGCGCCATACGGCGTGCGCGACGGGAAGGTGATTTCACTGCACACCTCCTTCATTTTCTTTGACCGGCAAAGCGTCGAGAGAAATAGTGTTCTCATCTGCTGCTGCTCGCGCAGGCGCTTCGCCAATGGAAATCGCCGGAAATAGTTCCACTTCTTCCAGTGTTCCTACGTTGACGATTTCAGCGCTGCGCACGCGGTCCATTACTTCGATCAATCTTTTATAAGGAACCGCAGAATCGAGTAGCAAGGAAATGGCGGTTTCTTCCGGATAGCGGCGTTTAATTTCCACGAGCACGTCGACTATGGCGGACCAATCGGTTTTTTCGCTGGTGTCAAAATAACGAATACGGCCGACATTAGCGTCGCGAATTTCCAGCGCATCGGGATAAATCAATAGCTGTAATTCCAGGTCGATTTTCTGCTCTTCGCCGCCAGCGGCATCGAGGCCGGGCAAAGTCAGCTCTAATACGGTGAGACGGGAAAATACCGCCGTAATCAAAAGAAACGGCACCAGGATCACCATCAAATTCAAAAAGGCGGTGATATTGAGCTCAACCGTTTCGTGCAGAACTTTGCTGCGTTTGAATTTCATAGGAGCGCAGTCAGTCTTCGACGATCAGATTGAGACACTTCACTGTGGCCATTTCGATGTTATCCACCAGGCGGGTGGTTTTGGTGGCGAGAAAAGAGTGGATCAAAATCATCGGAATTGCGGCAGTCAAACCAAATGCCGTGGTGTTCATCGCAACCGAAATACTGGCGGACAATAAATCGGCTTTTTCCGCCGGATTGGCTGAGGCAACGGCAGTAAATGCCTGGATCAAACCGATAATGGTACCCAACAGACCTATCAGGGTGGCGATGTTGGCCAATGTCGCTAAATAGTGAGTGCGTTGTTCCAGCTCCGGCATCACTTCCATAATGCCCTCTTCCATCGCCGCTTCCACGGCTTCGCGGCTGGCATTACTGCGCAGTTTGGCCAAGCCGTATTGCAGAACTCGCGCCAGCGGTGTGCTCTGGCTTTTTAACAGGTTCTCCGCCCGCGGCAGGTCGTTGGCCTTCAACATGGGCGTTAACTGTTTCCAAATACGGTTGGTTTTATTTTGCGTGGCCGTAATCACCGCGAAGCGCTCGATCGCGATTACCAATCCCAGCACAAACACCACCAGGATGGGATACATAAAAAACCCACCAGATTGAAAAAATTCAATTAAATCCATAACTCTACCTTTGATTCAAAGCACTTATAGGTTTGGTCAAGCATTTACCCAATTAGGGCTTGTTGGGCACTAATGTGATATCGAGTGATGAGCCTGTGTCATCCGGGGAGGAGTCGCCATTTGGAATGGGAACAACTGTATCGGATTCGGGACCGCTGAATGAGGGGTCAGCTCCATTGAATTCACGATCAATGTGATCAAGCAGGCTGCGGCGTTGCGCGACGTATTCTACACGGCTCATGCGGTGGTCCAAATAGTCGGCGACGATCTGCCGCATGAGGTCCGAATAATTGATTTCTGACATAACCCAAAATCTCTTTTTACTTGCGTGCGAGCTCTCGCACTACGCGGAATCCTGTTTCAGCGTCGGCGCTGCCGTCGCTAACGCGCTGCGAACTCAAGGTACAGGACTCCATATCAGTGGCGTATGAGCCGCCCACCGCAAGCCATTGCCCACCGGGCCCCAGAACCCATTCCTGGGCATTGCCCACGTGGTTGACCAATCCCCAACTGTTTTGCTGGCCGATTTCCGCATTCAGCAACGATCCGCCCTTCTGAATGCCGCGCGCATTTAAGCGGCAGTTGCGGTTGGCGTCCAGGCTGCGCCCGTCGGCGTAGGCGGCGACGCGCCACTCCGCCAAGGTTGGCAAACGATAGGTTTTGCCCGTTTCCTGACTCAACCAACGCACATATTCCTGCACCATTTGCAGCGGCACACCCGTAACCGGCAGAGAACCGTTGGCCCCGACAACCTCGCGACAGCGCTTGGTCTCTTTGCAGAACAGGTTAAATTCCTCGACGGTTACCTCGTAGCGTCCTATAGCGAATACCGGCATGCCGTCTTTTGCTGGGATCACCACTGTTTCTGGCGTTTTACCACCACTGCGCACAGAATCCTGACAGATGCTGCGGCGACCGCGCGCGCCCAGGCCCGCCAGGGATTCGTTACAGGGGTCACGCATTTCCACCCGCACCGCGGTGAGCTTGGCGTTTTTGGGAAACAGCTCCAACGCGGCCTTTTTCAGGGTCGCGCCACGATCCGGGAAAGTGTTAGCGATTTTTTGCAAGCACGCAGCCAAGTCGGTAACGATTTGGCCTTCCGCTTTTTTGTACTGCGTCATATCCAGTGAACGCAGTTTTTTTACCGCAACGGAAAAATCGCTCATGTCGATAATTTGTGTGCAGCGCAGCTGATTTTTCACGGTGGCCAGGGCAACCGCATATTCCTCGCGCCGCTGTGCCTCCTGCATTTGCTGGGTGCGAATTTCCGCCTGTTGTTGGCGCTCTTGCTGCTGTTTCAGGCGTGCCAGGCGCTCCTGCTCTGCCTGTTCTTCCCGCAGGCGCTCCAGTTCAGCCAGTTGTTCCTTGACACTAAGCGCCAGCGCGTCCAGCTCATTTTTGGCTCCCGCATAACGATGCGCCCGTTCAATAACGCCGAGCGCATTTTCATATTCCTGTTGCTCGATCAATGCGTTAATTCGCGCGAGATAAAGCCCATAGGCCTGTTGCCGATAATCCACATACTGCGGATGATTTTCTTTCAGCAGCTGGCGCAAATTCTGCATTTCTTCCCAAAGCAGATTTTCCCAGCGCGCATCAAATGTATTGGCCGCGAGAAGATCGGAGATGGTTTTCTGCAACAATTCCAAGCGAATTTCGTATTCAATTTCACTGCGGAAATCATCTGCAGTGAGCTGTGGCTGTTGCGGCGCCTGTTCACGATTCAGATAAATAAAGCCGCCCGCCAACACTGCGAGAAACAACAAAACCATCGCCGTGATAGCCACTACAGAGGTGCTGGCTTTTTTATTGAGTTCACTCCAAAACTCCTGCACCGAGCCAATGCGATTTTCCCGCTCGAATGCCAGGGAGCGCTCGATCACGCGCCACTGATGTTTACTGATGCTCTCGATGCGCGCGGGTTTCAGCCCTTCCTTCTGCGCTTCTTCGGCATTTTTTCGCCCGAATGGATGCGCCCCCGTCAGCAATTCGTAGGTAATGCAGCCCAGCGCGTAAATATCGTCGCGCACATCCGGCGTTTCGCCGTTGAGCATTTCCAGACTGGCGTAGGCAGGCGTCAGTGCTCCCAGATTACCGGCATCAAAAATCGTGCGGTCGTCGGTGGAGACGCCGCCCACTTCTGCCTGCGCTACCGCCCGCGCGATACCAAAATCGAACACCTTGGCGACATTGTCATTAGTGACAAAAATGTTGCCGGGCTTGAGGTCGGAGTGAATAATTTTTTGCCCGTGTGCGTAACTCAAAGCCGCGCAAATGCCTTCGAGAATTTGCCACGCATCCTCAAACGCCAAACCCGTCGAGCTGTATTTTTTGATCAGTTTGTCCAGCGGCGTACCGTGCAGGTATTCCATGGTCATAAAGACCGTGTCGCCGTCCTTATCGAAATCGTGAACGTTTACGATATTGGGGTGGGCGATGCGCTGAGTTTTGCGCGATTCCCGCTGCAGGGCGATAAACGCCTCGGGGTGGGATTTGAATTCCTCACCGAGAACCTTGATGGCGACATAGGGATCCCGGTCCTTGGCCTCCACTTTGAGCAGGTCCTTGGCCTTGTACACCACCCCCATGCCACCAGCACCGACCACCTGTTCCAACACAAAGCGGTTTTTCAGAATTTCCTTGGGCTTGGCAGCACCGGTGCGCGGACCTTTGCTCGGCGGCGGCAGCGATATAGTGGGATCGGCACTGCGGCGAACCGGCTCCACATTGCGCGCGGAGGTCTGCGTTTTTGACATCTGTGTTTTAGACGCCTGGGTTTTATCAGCGACTTGCGGCTTCGCCATGGGTCTGGCGGCATTGGGTGCAGCGGGTTTTTTCGGCGGCGCAACCACAGTTGATTGGCTCGCAGGCGCAGCTGGTCGCACCGGTTGTTTAATTCGCGTGGCGATTCTGGTGGCATCAGGAGCTGCCGAAGCGGCAGCTCCAGGCTGCGCTCTAGCCGGCGTTGCCGTTGACGCAGAAGTAGGCGCTGCAGAAGGAGGCCGTGCTGTTGACGAAGCTGGTGGCGTCGCCGGTGATGCCTGAGTTGGCGTTGCCGGGGTCGACGGCCGCTTTACCCGCGTCAGCTGTATACGGGTTTTGTCATTATCGTCAGAGTTACTCATCGGCGACCATCAAAGTGAAATTAACTGAATTTTCCAGGCTCGCCTTTTACGACTACCACCGAGACATTATCCGGCGCACCGCGGGCGAGCGATATGCTCACCAGTTCCTCTGCCATTTGTTGAGTGTCCCGTTTATTCAACACACTCGCAATCTCGTTGTCGTTGACGGTGTTGTAGAGTCCGTCACTGCATAACAAAAAGGTGTCGCCGATCTGCGTGTTGAACACCGTGATATCGACGAATGCGTCTTCCTCAACCCCCACGGCTCGGGTGATCACATTGGAATGGGGATGATTGATGGCCTCTTCTGGAGTAATAACTCCCATCTCCACCAATTCCTGCACATGGCTGTGATCGCGCGAGAGCTGTGTCAGCTGGTGGTTGCGCAGGCGGTATAAGCGCGAGTCGCCCGCCCACAGACAAACGCCCACCCGCCCGCGGATCAGCAGGGCGACCAGGGTGCTCCCCATAGTGGCGTTATCCAACATCACGTCGGCGTAATCGAGGATCTGGCGGTTGACGTCCAGCACTGTCTCTTCCACCTGATCAACAAAATCGCTGAGGCGTTCGAATGGCTCCAGCTGACTGAGCGACTCGATAATCATGCGGCTCGCCACATCGCCCACTTCATGGCCGCCCATACCGTCGGCGACGGCCCACAAACCCGCCTGCGGAAGAGCTATAAGCGCATCCTCATTGACCGAGCGCACCGCGCCAACATCTGTGCGAGTGCCGCTGCGCCATTCGATCGGGCGGCGGAAGGTTCGGTCAGTATCTTCTGCGTTGCTCATCTAGAACTCCGATTCACGCTTCAGCACGCAGCGGGCGCACCGGGACTGACCATTCCCAGTTTTCCCACAGGCCATCGAGCATGGCGGCTCCCCCAGATGCCGGCGGCATTCCGGGGCTGACAAAAACACAAGGCTCCACCCGCTCAGACCCGGAAGTGCTCCAGATGCTGAAGCTAGAAAAGGTGCTCGCCACAAAGGCGTCGAGCAGATGCGGCATGGCGGGTTCGACAGACGGATTATCAAAATCCAGATCCACCACCACTCCAGCATCCGGCCGCGGCGGCGCCTGGTAGAGGTAACCGTCGCCACCGCCGAGTTTCAATTGGTTGAGGTCTTCCAGCAGTCGGTCAACTGGCAGCAGGCCGTCGAGCGCGCGCAATGCCAAATGCTCAACCGCTTCAAACCAAGCGCTTTGATGCAACAGGAAACTGGTTAGAGAAGTGCGCTCCGGCAGGCGGCGCAGTATGGAAAAGGGAAAGTAACGTCCGACGCGATCGACACTTGGCAGCCAGATACCGGCCCAGGCGTTGCTGTCGAGCGCACCGGGTGACAGACAAAAACGCCAGATCGGGCTGGTGAGATAGATTTCCAGCCAGGCATTGCCCAGACGCTCCTGGGTGCTGCCAATAAACGTCTGCAGCCAGCTGTCCCATTCGTTGATGACCTTGGTCGGCAGGTTGCGGTGGATAAAGTCTCCGTGCGCAGGCAACTTGCCAAACAGGCCGGTCGGCGGGTTGTGCGGATTCATAACAGCAGAACTCATGACGCGGCACCCTTCATAGTGCGGTCCTCGTTTCCCTTCATGGTGCTCTCTCCTGTAGCTTAAGCGCGATGAGCCTCATCGCACGATGGATTCCGGTACGCGGAAGGCGCTGAGTACATCTCGGCGCAGCGGACTGTCGGCGCTTTTGGTTTTGACTTCGTAAGTGATCTTGTGGGCGTCGCGCTGCGTGCCGCGCTCATCACCTGCGGAAAAGGTCACCAGATAAATATTCGACTGGCTGGTTTTTTCCACGTAAGACGCGTCGAGCAAACGGAACCAGGCCCAACCGCCCTGGAAGGAGCGTTCGTACTGGCTGCCCTGCAGATCCTCAAACACCATGCGCACCCGCATATTGTCCTGGTTAGCCTGCCAGCGCACAGTCTTCCAGAACTTTGGCCCGTGATTGTAGGTAAGGCGCTCGTCGCCAACATCCAAGGTAAAGCGGGCGTCCCTCTCCTCCATGGCGCGCGGTCGCAACTCCATTGTGACGGAGATGCTGTCCGGGCTTTCGCGATAGAAGATGTCTTTGATACCGCGAGCGTTGTCGATCTGGCGCAACACCTCTTCGGAAAAGCCGAGGGTGTAGTTATCCACCACGCGATTGCGCAGGCCGCCGCGTGTGCTCACAAACGGTGCCATGTATTCGGTGAAGAATTTGTCGATGGTGCCGCCGGGTTTGAAAAACTCGGAAAAGTCGTACAGCGCCATCTCGTCGGTGGCACTGCGATTCAGCGGATAGCGGCCCTGCAGACGCTGACTGTAAGGGCGGTGAACCGTCGCGCGCCACTCGTTATCCACATAACCGCGCGCCGAGTCGAGCAACACTCGCCAGCTTTGATCGGTCAAGGTGGACAACCATTGCCGCACCGGCTCTGGCATTGACTGAGAGTAAGCCTTCACATCGGTGATCGCATTACCAGCGTTGGTATCGAAGCGCGCGCGCGCCAGATTGAACGCCTGCTGACCGGGCTCGGGGGCCATGGCGATATCCGTCATGAAATCCTTCAACCCCTGCAGCTTGTTGCGAATGGTCATGATCGGCGCAACATCGCCGCGACCTTCGGCCACCAGGGCATTGAGATCGCGGAAGTGCTTGTCGACCTTGGTGCCTTCGTACTGGCTGATCAGGGCAGATGTGGCCAATTGCGCCACCTTGCCACCTTTCTTCGGATTTTTACCCGCGAGGTCCTCCACCTCTTCCTGCGACGGGCGCAACTGCGTATTGCGCTGGCCTATCTGCAGAATGGAAATCAGCGGTGAATAAACCGGGTCGACCAGATTGGCCAACACTTCTTCGGCGTGGCGCAGGTTGCGGAATTCGGTCACTGCCAGGCGTTTGTAAACCTCATCCCACGCCTGGATGTATTCGCTGAGGTAGAGCTCCTCCACCTGTTTGCTGACGTCATCGAGGTCTTCCTGGATAAAGTCGATCTTGGCGTTTTCGTCATCGGTCAGCACCCAGCGCTCGTTGACTATATCGGCGACCAGAGGCGAGCGCGGCGACAGGTCGATGCTGTCGTAACCCTCTTTGGTGAACATCACCGGAATAAAGAGCGCGCGTTGCACATTACTGTCGATTTTGTAGGAGGTGCGCACGGGCGCGCCGAATGCCGCGAGCAGGTCGACCTTGCGGTTGTAGACGGGATTGCTGCGCACTCGCGAGTAGACGCGTTGCGCCACCGGTTCGCGCAGGATCAGTTCGCGCGTGTCTTTCACCAAGCGGGCGTTGAGCGTGCTCGGCGGCGGCACCTCGGCAAGCAGATGGTCGAGATGGAATTCCAGCTCTTTCCGCCGCGTGCCTTCGCCGAGCAGGGAGGTCTCCCAATGCTTCACAAACCAGTCGCGCACGCGCTCGCGCTCCATGCGATCGGTTTTCTGAAACATCATATAAATGCGGAAGGTGTCGTACAGATCGGTGCCGTCGTAGCCCTTCTCCAGCTCGCCTTCCATAATGGTCAGCAGGCGCGGCAAAAAGGTGTGCACCAACTCGTGCCGGTAGGCGTCGTCCGCCCGGGAATCCACGCGCACGTCATAGAGGCCGAGACTGGTCAGCCAGGGATGGTCCTGTTGATCGTAAACCTTGGAGGCGCGCTCCAAGGCATTGAGAGCGGGCAACACCTGGCGAATATCGCGACCTTGCGGCGCGATCTTGTCCGCCGCCAATTCGTATTCCTCAACATGTGCATTGACCTCTTCCATAAAACCGCGATGGCGCATGACACTACCGGACCACACCACCCCCAGGCCTATGGCAACCAATGCCATCAAGGCGTAGGCGCCGCGCTTCAACCAGCGCACAGTGCGCTCGTAGGACACGTTCGACCCCACCAGCTCCGCCTCCGGAAAAATGACTTCGCGGAACAGCTTGCCAAGGAAAAAGCTTTTGCCCTGTTGATGGGGCAACTGGGCGACCTCCCGGGCGAAACCGAAGTTCGCCGCCACCGACGCCATCAAGCGATCGATGGGCGTGCCGTCCTGGGTGCCGGAGGTGAAATAAACACCGCGTAGATAGGGCTGGAATTTAAAACGGTTGAACGCGAACGTCTGGCGGACAAACTGTTCGGCGATACCGCGCAGGTTTTCGAACTGCTGCGGGAAGCCCTGGATGGCGGCGCGCCGCTTGCTGTCGCGCTCCTGATGCATGCGCCACAGCACCCGCGAATACAGGTTGCTGGTGAGATTGGTCAATTCATTGCGCAGCAGATCAAAGTCCGGAGGACTGTCGGTCTGCGGTGAGTCCGGCAAGGAGATACCCCATACCTGCTCGCGCTCTTCGCGGCTGAAATCTTCGAAAAACTCGCTGAAGCCGCTGACCAGGTCCGCCTTGGTGAACATCAGATACACCGGGAAGCGAATCTGCAACTTGTCCATCAACTCATCCAGACGCGTGCGGATGGTTTTGGCCTGCTGGGCGCGCTCGTCTTCCGTCATCATCAACAGGTCTTGCATGCTGATGGCGACTATGGCGCCGTTGATCGGCCGGCGGCGGCGATTGCGTTTCAGCAGTTCCAGGAAACCTTCCCAGGCACTGGCGTCGACGGCTTTATGGCTGTCCTGAGTGGTGTAGCGGCCGGCGGTATCGATCAACACCGCCTCATTGGTAAACCACCAGTCGCAGTTGCGCGTACCGCCGACCCCTTGCAGGGAGCCGCGTCCGAAGGTATCGGCCAGGGGGAATTCCAGCCCGGAATTGATCAGCGCCGTGGTTTTACCGGAACCCGGAGGGCCGACGATGATGTACCAGGGCAACTCGTATAACGCTTTATTGCCGGTAGCGCCTTTGAATTTGTAGCGCCGCAGAGTATCGAGCGCCTGGTTGAAACGCTCATTGATCTGGAACAGTTCTTCGGCGGTCTGATCCGTGTGCCCGCCCTGTCGCAAATTTTCCTGGCTCTCCTGCAGACCGGCGACTAATTGGTTGTTGGTTTTGCGGTTGCGGGTTTGAATCCAGAGATTGTTCAGGCCCCACAGCACCAACAGCACCATGATGCAGATCAGGCGCGCAGTGACGCTGGCCAAGGGGGCTTTGTTTTCCTCGCCGAATTTGATTTGCGGCCCGACGAACCAAATCAGCAGGGAAAGCGCGATCAAGCCAATCAGCGATATGGTCACCGGATGGGTGAAGAAGTTTTTGAGTTTCTGCATGTCGATTGTTTATCCGTTTGGGGACGCGCCATCCGGGCGCACTCCGTCATCATCTCTGATATGGGCCACCGTTAATCAATGACGCGTTGCGGGCGCGGTGATGATGGCATCAAGCTTGTTCACCACAGGTTCGGACGCGGCGCGCATCCAATAGGCAAACCCGGCGTATCCGATCACCACCAATACAGCAAACACGCTGGCCGCTACCCAAATGGGAATGTCGTGATAGAGCGTTTTGCGCACTCGCCCGAGCCCCTGCCAGTGCGGCGACAGTGAGCGTTCAAAATCGCCGCGCTGATTGCGGATGGTGCGATAGAGGTTGTCGCGCAGCGCATCTAGCTGGTCGCGACCGCGACTGATCAGGCGATATTTGCCTTCAAAACCCAGGCTCAGGCAGATATAGAACAGCTCCAGCATGTAGAGATTTTCCGCCGGGCTGCGCAGCATCAGGTCGAGAATGGCAAAGCATTTTTCCCCACCGGAGCGCTCGCTGTGGAAGATGCTCAACAAGGTGTGTTGCCCCCAGGCGCTTTCGTCACCCCAAGGCGTGTGCAGAACCGCTTCATCAAGAACGGAACACATGAGGTAGCGCGCCGCCAGAATGATCTCCGGTTTTATGCCGAGATCCTTGGCCTTCTGCTCAAAATTGCGAATCTCATGCACCAGGCGCTTGTGCAGACCGCCGACATCGGAGTGGCGCGTGGTATGACGGGTTTTTTCGAATACTGCGATCAGGGTAGAGGCAGCATTGACCAGGGGATTCAGGCCGAGCGAGGTGTTGAATTTGACCTGCTCATAGCCACTGCGGCCACCTACCGGAGGGCTGTAGGCCGGCGCTGGCTCGGGCTGAGCCGCTGCTGCGGCAGGGCGGGTTCGGCCAACCTCTGTGGTCGGACGTCGACCGGGCGAAGGCCGCATGGACGAGCGGTCTCCACCTGGAGTTGGTTTAAAAACCGTGCGGTCATTGTCATCCGTCATGGGAATACCTCAAGCGTCAACGGCGTATAGCCCAGAATTCCATCTCCAAGCCGGGGAAATCGCCGCCCAGATGCATGGCGAAACCACCGGAAGTGCTCATTTCTTTCCAGAACTGGCTGTGCTGATCCAATTCGAAATAGGTGTAGCCAGTGCGGAAAGGAATCTGCCGCGGTGCCACCGGCAGCGGCTTTAGTTCAATACCCGGCAGCGCCGCATTGACCAGCTGGCGAATGCGCTCCACCGGACCGATTTTGATCTGCGCCGGGAAGCGCGTGCGAATCACTTCATCGCTGACATCGGCGCGCACTGCGAGTACGAAGGCCGCACTGGACAACAGCGACCGGTCAGTAATCGCCGCCACCCGCACCCCGTAGCGCTTCTCGGCCAGCTCCATGGCGATAGCGGTTTGTTCGTAAACCATGGAGAGATACTTGCGCAGGGTCTGCATCAGCGGCGTGAAGGTCTGCTCAAGATCCGCATGCAAATACACCGGCAGATCCTGCGGCGGGCGGCGGTTGGGTGTTACAAAGGTGGAGAGTTCGCCAATCAGCTGCACCAGAAATTCAAACAAAGGCAGTGGGTGCAATCCGTCGATGCGCCCCATATGGGCCACCAGCGGCTCTACCCGGTTGATCACCTGCAACAGCACATAATCGGCAATTTCCGCGCTGCCACCGCGGCGGGCGTCACCCAAGCGGCCAGCAATGGCCTCTGCCCGGTGCCGCAACAAGCCGTGCAGTTCGGCCAGAAAGGTCGACAAATTCAGCGTTGCCTTGCAGTCCAATACAGTGGGAATACAGCGCTCGTCTATGCTGATGTCCTTTTCCTGACGAACTTCATTGATTCGCAACAACGGCAGGTAGGCAAACCCGCTCAAATCCTGGGTTTCCAACATCAGACGCAGACGCAGTTTGCCGATCTGCAATTTCTGGCTGTCACCGCCCTCGACCGTGACATCGCGAACCAGCTTGTCCTGGGCGTAATAACGGGCCAAGCCCTGTTTACTGTCCTGTGGCAGAACATCCACTGCACCTGGTCGGCGCACAGGGACCGCCAGATAGACCATGGCGTTTTTGGTGGTCTCAGGAATTTCGATAACCGGTGGTGGATCGTCGTTATCAGGGAAATTGAAGGGTGTGCCGTCCGGAAATACGCCGCTCGCCCGTTGCACTGAAATCTTGCCGAGGTTCAGCAATTGCTGATCCAGTTCAAATTCCTTGAAACCCCATCCATAGGGTGCCAGAGCACTGCAGCGCCCGTTTACGTAATATTCGAAATAACGGTCCTGTTGCTGAAAATGCTGGGGATTGAGAAACATCCCCTCGGACCAGACAACTTTGGATTCTAAAGACATAAATTTTCCGTGCTTTGGGGGTCGTCCTTGCCCGCGATCACATTAGCGGGCGCTCTTTAACAGCATCTGGTTGCCTGTCACTTCAACGCGCACTGTGTTTTTGATCACGTTGGCAGAAGTAACCGGAAACACCAATTTGTATTTCGAATTCTGGTATTCGTAAAACTCTGCAAAGAGCGCTACATACCGGGTTTTGGGATCCAAAACAAAAGTTTCCTCCTGAATCTCACTCGGCACCAGGCGATTCAGTTCACGTCTGGCGATCAAGTCCTTGCCTAGCAGCTTTTCATCCTTTTCATAAAGCTCGAGAAAATCCGCTTTGTTAAACGCCTGATCCGACGTCAATTCATAAAATCGGATAAACAATGGCGACGGTGAATGTTTTTCATCTGGATTGATATCTTTGCCGGCAATGAGCACCAGTTTCAGATCCGTGTCCAAATTGAACATGCCCACTACGCCGCTGTTAACCTTGGTACAACTCGCCAGACACAATGCCACCAGAACCAGCGTCAATACCCGATAAATCGACCGCACTATTCATTACCTCCAGACAGTTTTACAAATCGCGTTTGCGTGCATTTGCCAGCTTGCGCATTTGATCTTCATAAGCCTGCACGAATTCGTCACCGAATAAATCCTGGAACGATCGCTCCATATCGTTGACCATTCGCTGATAGTGATCCTGGTAGGCGTTCCACAATTTGCCTTTCAGCACGCCCGGCAATAAACCGCCTTTGCCGGTTTGCTTAAATTCTTCTTCGAGACGTTCAGGGTCAAAACGCGCCAACACTGAGCGAAATGCCGACCGGATTCCGGCGATTACCGCCAATTGGTGATCGGCAATGGAGTGAAAACTTTCCTCTATAGCATCGAGCGGCGCTTTATAAGCGCGCGTGCGGCGCAGGAACATGATGTCGAGTATTTCATCGACACTGACCGAAAATTTGATCGGGTTATTTTCTACCGGCTGGATCGTGGTGATGTTGATGCGGAACTCATTCTTGATACTGGTGCGAGAGCGCAACACCTGCATAAGGCCATCGAGGGTTTCGCGCATCATAAGACCGATGGTGTGATGGATCTCACGAATTTGTTCATCGCTTAAGTTGGCGTCGCCCAGTCCCAGGGCTTCCAATAAAGTGCGGTCCATGCTGCCAGAGCTGCTGACATTTGTCGCTTCAGGTTGCGGTCGCGGCCGCGCGCTTCCACCGGGGGATGGTGTCGCTTTGGGAGTTTGCGGATTTTCTTTGGCGACCGGCTTGGAGAAAGGCGGCTCTGGACGGGCTTTCACGTTAAAAGCGTCGGTAGCTTCCTTGATCAAGGCGTCTTCATCCCGCATGGCGAAGGACGAGCTTTTTTTCTTGCCTACACCGATCAGACTGATGTCGTCGGCCCAATCTTCCGGCAATATCGACTGCTCTTGTTTGACCTCCGGCCAGGCTACCGCTTCTCTCAGCAAATCTCCCGAGTCCCCTTGGCTGCCCGATTGGACAAAGGGATTAACGGCAAAAGGATCCACATCGTAAGGCGTTACACCAAAGGAATCGCTTTGCGCCGCGGGTTTACCACTGTCAAAGGCCTGCGCTGCCTGACTCAATGCCACCAGCGGGTCGGTGATTTTCATGGAATCCGGAACTATGTCCTTGACCAGGCCTTCATAGCTGCTGCTCATGAACATGGATTCCGGAGAGCTTATTCCGTTTTGCGCAAAATCATTTTGTGGAAGGTCGTTTTGCGCGAATGCGGTGGGATTACTTTTGACATTGGCAAACGGCGAAATCGAGGTAGACGTAAATGTATGCGCGGCAAAAGCGTCTTCCTGTGTTTCAAGCGCTACCTTGAAGCGATAGTCTCCCACGTCAAAACAGTCGCCGTCGTTGAGAGCTACACGCGAACCTCTACCGAGTGGTTCCGCCGCACCATTCAGGAAGGTTCCATTGGTACTTAAATCCGTCAGGTAATACTGTCCGCCTTCTTTGCTGATCTGGCAGTGTTTGGAGGAGAGAAATCGTTCTGGATCGGACAACACCCAATCGTTGTCCACGCCCCGGCCAATCAGTCCGCCCTGAGGACCAAAGGTTTTGCGGTCATCCGCGAGGGTTATACCTGGCGGGAACTTGATGATGGTGAGCTGCAACGTCATTCGAATCTTCCTGAACCGAGCGCCCGACGGTTAATTATTGTGTAACGATCGATGTGGTTCCTATCTGATGAGATGGCAGAAAGCTAATGCTATTTGCCGCGCGAGTACCTCAAATAAGCTGGGTAGTATATTATCCATCGACTGCCGGATGAAAGCTCGGATGGACTTACCACTCAGAGCGTCTGCGGCATTTTGCGTTGAGCACTTTTCAGACAGCCCGATGTACTCTAGACTGGCGCATTTGCCGGGTTGTCTGTTAGGAAGAACACCGGCCCGCGACTCCGCAGAAGGATTCGTCGAGCGCACGCGATAAAGTAAGTATCAAAGGAAAACGTTATGGCATCGTTGACATTGATTGATTTGGAGGCCTTACTCGCGCCAATATCAGACGATCTGCCCACAGGAACGGATTGCCGCCTCAACTCCTCCCCTACCTCTCTTTATCAACAAGTCAAAACTGCGCGTAATTCCGCGCGGGAAATCGAGCGCAAGAACGCCGCAGGTGCCGACCTTGGCAGCCCGGACGACGACTGGCGCAAAGTTTTGGATTTAGCTCCCAAGATCCTGTTGCAGGAAAGCAAGGATCTCGAAGTCGCTTGTTGGTATGCGGAGGCGTTATTACGTCGTCACGGTTTTGGCGGTCTGCGCGATGGCTTCAAACTTCTGGATGGCCTTCTGGAACGTCACTGGGAACAGTTATATCCCGTTCCCGATGAAGACGGTCTGGAAACCAAAGTTGCCCCGATCACCGGCCTCAATGGCACCGGACACGAAGGCGTACTGATCCCTGCTATCCGCACAGCGCGCATTACCCAGGGCAACTCGGTAGGTCCATTTGCCTATTGGCAATGCCAAAAGGCATTGGCATCTCAGCGCATACAGAGCGACGACAACCGCGAAAAAGAATTCAAAAAACTCGGCTTTACCTATGAGGATATAGAAAAAGCCGTACGCGAAACGTCCGACAAGTACATGACCGATTTGCGCGATGATTTGATCGAATGTATCGCGCTTTACCGATCCATCAGTCGCCGTCTCGACGAATATTGCGGCACCTATGACGCGCCGCCGACCAGCCTTGTTATTTCGACATTAGAAGAATGTTTGAGTGTTGTTGAACACTTGGGACAGGACAAATTTCCAGTGGTAGACGCAGCAGCTACCGCTGAATCGATCGCCACGGATGACGGAGCACCATCCGCTGCACCGGCCGCTGCCAACAAAGCAGCCGGGCCGCTTGAAACCCGCGAACAAGCATTTAAGCAACTGCTTGAAATCGCAGAATTTTTTCGCAAGCGGGAGCCTCACTCGCCAATTTCTTATGTGTTAGAGAAAGCGGTAAAATGGGGCAATATGCCACTATTCGAGTTAATGCGTGAATTGATCTCAGACAAGAGCGCGCTCGAACAGTACAGCAAGCTCACCGGAGTAAAAACGGAAGAATAAATTCACCTTTAAATTGAGGTTAGGAAAATGGCCGAAAGCATTCATGACAAACTGAAGCGTGTGAGAAAACCCCGCGTACACATCACGTACGAAGTCGAAGCCAACGGCGCTCAAGAGAAAAAGGAAATTCCTTTTGTGATGGGCGTGATGGGCGATTACTCCGGTGATAACACGGATAGTAAAAAAGCGCTCAAAGATCGCAAATTTGCCCAGATCGACAGCGAAAGCTTCAACGATCTGATGAGTAAAATTAATCCGCAGCTCAATTTGAAGGTCGACAACACCTTGCAAAATGACGGCTCGCAGTTGTCGGTCAATCTGCAATTCAACAGCATCGAGGATTTCGAACCACATCGAATCGTCGAGCAAGTTGAACCCCTGAAAAAACTGCTGGAAACCCGCAATAAATTGCGTGACCTGTTAACCAAAGCAGACCGTTCTGAAGATCTCGAAAAAATTCTCGAAGATGTTCTGAAGAATACTGAGGCGTTGAATTCGCTTTCCAGCGAACTCGGTGTAGACGCCGCCAATGGAGAGGATAAGTAAGATGGCGAATCAAGAAACTGAACTGGCCACCCAAAGTGCTGCCGAAGCCACCGAGGTCAGTTTTCTCGAACAAGCAATTGCAGCCACCAAACAAACTCCGCGCGATGAAGCGCAAGATCTGCTGAAAACCCTGACTGCAGAAGCCCTGAAAGGCACTGTGAAATGGGACCGCAATCTTTCCGTTACCATCAATGCGGCGATCACCGCTATTGATCAAGCCATGTCGCGTCAGCTGGCGGAAATCATGCACGCGGATAAATTCAAGCAGCTGGAAGGTTCATGGCGCGGCCTGCACCATCTCGTCTCTCAATCCGAGACCGGCAGCGATCTGAAAATTCGCGTTCTTAATATCAGCAAAAAAGAATTGGCACGCGATCTGGAAAAGGCGGTTGAATTCGACCAGAGCCAGATTTTCAAGAAAATTTACGAAAGCGAATTCGGCACAGCGGGCGGTGAGCCTTACGGTGCACTGATCGGCGATTTCGAATTTTCTTCTCACCCGGAAGACGTCTCTCTGCTGAGCAAAATGTCAAACGTTGCCGCCGCAGGTTTCTGTCCGTTTATTTCGGCTGCGTCACCGAAGATGTTCGGTTTCGACAGTTTTACTGAACTTTCCAGACCGCGCGATCTGGAAAAAATCTTCGATTCCGCGGAATACATTCCATGGCGTTCTTTCCGCGATTCCGAAGATTCCCGTTTTGTTGTTCTCACCATGCCGCGAGTCCTTGCGCGCGCGCCTTACGGTAAAAACACCAAAGTCATCGACGCTTTCGATTACGAAGAGATCGAACCCGGTGAAGACGGCCGCGCACGCGCTGCCGAGCACGATGACTACTGCTGGATGAATGCCGCTTACGCAATGGGCTCCACCCTGACCCGCGCCTTCGCCGAATACGGCTGGTGTACGTCGATCCGCGGCGCAGAAGGCGGCGGTAAAGTAGAAGGTCTGCCCACTCACACCTTCATCAGTGACGATGGCGATATGGATCAGAAATGCCCGACTGAAATCGGCATTACCGATCGCCGCGAAGCCGAATTGAGCAAATTGGGCTTCCTGCCACTCAGCCACTACAAAAACACCGACTACGCAGTATTTTTCGGCGCGCAAACTACTCAGCGTCCGAAAAAATTCGCCACTCCGGATGCCACTGCCAACGCGGCCATTTCCGCTCGCTTGCCTTACATCATGGCGACTTCACGAATTGCGCACTTCCTCAAAGTCATGGCTCGCGACAAGATCGGGTCATTTATGGAAGCGGAAGACGCGCAGCGCTGGTTGAACGAGTGGATCAATCGCTACGTCAACTCAACTCCGGGCGCCAGCGCCGAAATGAAAGCGCGCTATCCGCTCGCGGAAGCCAAAATTGAGGTTAAGGAAGTGCCCGGTCAACCAGGCGTATACAGCGCCGTTGCCTGGATGCGTCCATGGCTGCAGATGGAAGAGCTCACCGCGTCTCTGCGTTTGGTGGCCAATATTCCTAAGTCAGGCTAATCATCTAATAAAAAGTGCGGGGGCAATGCCCCCGTTCATTTCTTCACAAGGACTCCCTCGTGCCTGCCTCCTTAGATCCGCCCGGTCAACAAAGTGGCATAGGCCTGGACCATCCGCCTTCTATATCGCTGGATGACATACTTTACCGACCAGCCCACGTCACAACCCTGGACGAGTTTCTCGCCGAACCTGACGCCCGTCGGGCGCTGACATTTTGGTTTGATCATTGTTCGGATGCGCCATTTCCTGCAACCGCCGAACAGGCGCGCAATTTAATTGAGCACGCGATTTCCGAGTTGGACCACAAGATCAACGATCAACTCAACGCCATCATCCATCATCCCCGTCTGCAAACCCTGGAAGCGAGCTGGCGCGGGCTTTGGTATTTGGCGGTGCAGATGGAAAGCGTCAAAAACGCAAAACTGAAGGTATTGGATATCAGTTGGGCTGAAATCGTGCGGGATATCAGCCGGGCGATGGAGTTCGACCAGAGCCAGCTGTTCCACAAGATCTACAGCGAAGAGTACGGCACCCCGGGAGGTGAGCCTTACGGCGTACTGATCGGCGATTACGAAATTCAGCACAAACCTTCGGAAGGTCATCCTTACGATGACATAGCAACCCTGGAAGGCTTGGCGGAAATCGCGGCAGCGTCATTTTCACCGTTTATCGCTGGCGCTGCGCCGGAGCTTTTTGGCCTGGACCAGTTTGCCGATCTGCGCCTGCCGCTGAATTTACAGGCGGTTTTTGCCCAAACCGAATATGTCCGCTGGCGCAGTCTGCGCAATAAACCAGATACGCGTTTTATCGGCCTGACCTTGCCGCGCACTTTGATGCGGCGTCCTTACCGCACCACGCCCGGCAGTTACAAAGGCCTGTTTTTTTACGAAAAGCTCGGCAAAAACAGTCAGCAACATTATTTGTGGGGCAATGCCTGTTACGCATTTGCGGGTATTTTGATTCGCGAATTTGCCAGCGTTGGCTGGTTTGGCCATATTCGCGGTGTGCCGCGCGATCAACTCGGCGGCGGCATTGTCACGAATTTGCCGTGCGATACATTTTCCACCGACGCCGATGGTTTGGCTTACAAGCCCGTTACCGACGTAGTCATCACCGACTCCATTGAACGGGACATCAGCACGCTCGGTTTTGTGCCATTGTGCCAGTGTTATGCAACGCCTTATGTTGCCTTCTACAGCAACCCGTCGATTCATCAAGTGCGCCGCGGTACCAGCAAAGACCAGGAAATCAACGCCAAACTCGCGGGCATGTTGCAGCACGTTTTGTGCGCCTCACGCGTAGCGCATTACATTAAGGTGATGATCCGCGACAAAATCGGCTCCTTTATCACCGCGCAGGAGTGTGAAAATTTTCTGCGCGACTGGTTGTTCCAGTACACCACCGGACGTGAAGATCTGGATTGGGAAACCCAGGCGCGCTATCCACTGCGGGAAGCTTCGGTCAAAGTCAGCGAGCATCCATCAAAACCTGGCTATTACACTTGCGTGATTCATTTGGTGCCGCATTACCAGGCCGATCAAATGGTTTCCGAGTTGGAGCTGGTTACGGAATTGATTCAAGCCGGAGGAGGCAACTGATGTCGCCAGCGGAAAAAGACCGCAATTTACGCGAATCGATTCTCGACCGATTATTCGACGACGAGCCGGATATTTCTGTCGATTCGGAAAAAACCCGCCAGCGCAAATTGAAGGATTTGCGCAACAGCGTCCGGCGCGATTTGGAAAATCTGCTCAACAGCCGCTTCCGCATTGTGTCTCCGCCGGAAAATTTAAAAGAGGTGGAAAACAGTTTGATGAATTACGGCTTGCCCGATCTGGCAACCGTCAATATGTTGGATGTGACCCGCCGGCGGGAATTTACTCGCAGCATTGAAAATATCATTCGCACTTTTGAGCCGCGCTTTAAAAGCGTGTCTGTGCGATACCTCGATAACGACGAAAAATCCGATCGCACTTTGCGTTTTCGTATAGACGCGGTCATGTACGCCGATCCAGCCCCTGAAATTGTGGTTTTTGATTCGGTGTTGGAACCTGTATTACGTGCCGTCACTGTAGAAGAATCGAAACATGGCTGACGAATTACTTCCGTATTACGAAAAAGAACTCGCCTTTATTCGCCAAATGGGAGCGGAGTTTGCCAAAGAACACCCGAAAATTGCCGGGCGGTTGGGCATTCATACCGACACTATCGAAGACCCGCACGCATCGCGTCTGATCGAAAGTTTTGCCTATTTGAATGCGCGCATTCAGCACAAACTGGACGACGATTTTCCGGAATTGAGCGATGCGATTCTGGGGGTGATGTTCCCGCACTATCAACGCCCTATTCCCTCCATGTCGATCGTGCAATTTGTGCCGGACGAAGATCAATTGGACAGCCATTTTCGTATCGCGCGGGAAACGCTGGTAGAGACCGAACAATTCCAGGGCGAAAATTGCCGCTTTACTACGATTTACGATGTCGATCTCTGGCCGGTAAAAATCACCACCGCCAGCTTGATCGGCCGACCTTTTGCAACACCTGGTACCGCGCAGGTTCGCGGCGCTGCCAGCGTACTGAAAATTTCCTTGCAGACCTTTAACGAGGCCATCTCGCTGCAGGAAGTTGCGCCGCAAAAACTGCGTTTATTTCTCAAAGGTCAGCCGCTTTACACCTACCCTTTGTATCAACTGTTGTTGAGCGGTTGCCTGGACGTTTTTGTCGCGGCCTCGGAAGGTGACACCAATCCCATTCGCCTGGGAAGCCACGTAATCAAAGCGGTGGGATTCAACCCGGAAGAAGGACTTCTGCCCTATCCGCCCAATTCCGCCATCGGTTATCGCCTACTGACTGAATTTTTCGTTTTCCCCGAAAAATTCATGTTTATCGATATAGATTTACAGGGGCGAATTCCCGCAGAAGCGCACAACCGCCTGGATTTTTATTTTTATTTCAACGCGGCGGATATCGAACTTGAACACAACGTGTCCGCCGATTCTTTCGCGCTCGGTTGCACGCCCATGGTTAACCTGTTTCACCACAAGGTTGATCCGATCAAAATTGATCAAACGCAGATGGAATATCAAATTATTCCGGACGCGCGCCGCCCTGTCGGCTACGAGGTGTATTCGGTAGAGAAAGTTGTTGCAACGACTTCATCCGGTGAAAGCAGCGAATATCTGCCGTTTTACGGTTTGACCCACAAAGAGCAAAACAATAATCGCCGCGCTTATTGGTACTGCCAACGCCGGCCGGCCAAAATGGGAATTTACGAAAGGGATGAAGGTACTGATATGTACCTGTCTCTGGTGGATCTCAATTTCAATCCCAATTTACCGTTTGATCGCACACTGGTGATCAGCACGATCTGCAGCAATCGGGATCTGCCGAACAAATTGCCTTTTACCCTCGACCACCCGCGCCTGCAGTGCGTCAATGGCGCACCGCCGTGCAGCCGCATTCGCTGTCTGACGCAACCGACCAGTACCATTCGCCCGCCGCTGAAAAATCGTGCGCGCTGGCGTCTGATCTCGCATCTGAATTTGAATCTTTTGTCGATCAGTGGTCAGGGCAATTCCACGGAAGCCTTTAAGGAAATTTTGCGTTTATACGATTTCAAGGAAACTTCCGTAACGCGCGGCGTGATCGAATCCGTACAATCGGTACAGGCAAAACCCATCAGCGCGCCGCTGAATATCGACGGCCGCGCCACCATTTGCCGCGGGCTGGAAGTTGATATTGAACTGGACGAAAACCTGTTGACGGGCAGCAGCAGCTTCTTATTCGCCACCGTGCTCGAGCACTTTTTTGCCCTTTATTGCCCGATTAATTCATTTACCCGCACCCTGGTGCGCGCCAAAGGAAAAGAAGGATACCTGAAGAAATGTCCACCGCGATCCGGCGAAAAAGTTCTGCTGTAGTCGAATTGTTGCTGCAGTCGCCCGAACTGGTGCCATTTTTCCAGGCGGTGCGCCTGCTCGAACGTTCGGCCATTCTGCACAATCGCAGCCCCGCTGCAGTGCCGATGAACGATCGGCCAGTCGGACAATTTACGCCTCCGGCCACTGAAGTATTGCGCTTTTCCACCCATTTATCCCTGGGTTTCCCCGGCAGCGAGATTATTCGCATCGAACGCCAACCGGTGGATAACAGCGGATCGCGCTGGCATGTCACCATAAGCTTTATGGGCTTGACCGGCTCAACCGGTGTTCTGCCCTTCCATTACACCGAAATTCTGTTTCAGCGCCTGAAGCTGCGCGATGAATCCCTGCGGGATTTTCTCGACCTGTTCAATCATCGAATTGTGTCGCTGTTTTACCAGGCCGGGGTGAAGTACCGCCTGCCGGTCGCCTACGAGCGCCATCAACTGCTGCAACAGCGGCGCGAGCGTTTGGACGCGCACACCCACGCCATTTTGTCGTTGTTGGGACTGGGCACCGATCATTTGCTGGACCAGCTCAATATCCATCATGAAACCCTGGTGTTTTTTGCCGGCCTGCTCAGTCAACGCACCCGGCCCGTCAGCGGCCTGCGCCAGCTGCTGACCTATTACTTCGACGTGCCGGTGGAAATTGAGGAATTTATTGGCGAATGGCACGATTTGATCGATGACGTGCGTTCACGCCTGCCCTATCCGGGCAATCCCCTGGGACAAAACGCCTGCCTGGGCCGTTCGGCAATTTTGGGTAGTAAAGGCTGGTTCGCTCAGGGCAAAATACGGGTGCATATTGGGCCTCTCAATGCCGAGCAATTCCAGCGTTTCGCACCCGGTACTACCACACTGCGGCGTTTGAATGAGATCGTTAAGATGTACACGGGCTCAGAACTCGATGCGGAATACGTATTGCGGGTTGCGCGCCAGCACATACCCAACCGTATTCAACTGCGCCAAGCAGCACCGCCGACGATCGGTTGGGACACTTGGTTGGCCAGCGACACCTCCGAAGGAGAAAACGACGAAACCCTGGACATCCGAGTTTCATCTGCGCGCCTGAATTAAACGGCAGTAGTTAACCGGTAAAACGAAAACATAGAAATATGGAAATCGGTTTGCACCGAGCAAACCATTCTTTAACACTCAAGACCAACAGCAGAAAAGGAAATCCTATGATCAGCATCGACCTGAAAGCTCTCGTGGGCAAATTGAACGATCCCACCCGCGCCGCCCTCGAAGGCGCCGCAGGCCTGTGTCTGTCGCGCACCCATTACAACGTGGAAATCGAACACTGGCTTATCAAACTTCTGGAAACCAGTGACAACGACATTTCCGCGATTTTGAAAAAATACGAAATCAACAGCGGCCGACTGCTGCAGCAATTGAATAGCGAGTTGGATCGCATCCGCGCCGGCAATACCCGCGCTCCCGCCCTGTCCCCCAATATCGTCGATCTTGCAAAAAATGCCTGGTTGTTGGCATCTGTGGAATTCGGCCACAGTGTGGCGACTTCTGCACATGTACTAGGTGCATTGCTGTTGGATGAAAATCTGCGCCGTCAAATCAACGTCGAGGAATTGCGCAAAATCGCGCCGGAATCTCTGCGTCCGGTTATTCGCGGAATTGTCGGCACAACAGGTGAATCCGCCAATTCATTGATGGATGATTTCGCTCCGGTCGATGATCCAAATACAGTGGCCGCGCCGAGCAAGACGCCAGCGCTGGATAAATTTACCGTCAACCTCACTGAAGCCGCCAAGCAGGGAAAAATCGACGCAGTTTTAGGACGCGATGAAGAAATTCGCCAGATCATCGATATCCTGATTCGCCGCCGCCAGAACAACCCCATTCTCACCGGTGAAGCGGGCGTGGGTAAAACCGCAGTAGTGGAAGGTTTTGCCATGCGTATCGCCGCTGGCGACGTGCCAGATCCACTAAAAGGCGTTGTGGTGCGCAGCCTGGATCTCGGCCTGCTGCAAGCAGGCGCGAGTGTTAAAGGGGAATTTGAAAACCGGCTGAAATCCGTTATTGCGGAAGTCAAAGCCTCGCCAGTGCCTATCATCATGTTTATCGACGAAGCCCACACGCTGATCGGCGCGGGCGGCAAAGAAGGCCAAGGCGATGCGGCCAACCTGCTGAAACCTGCGCTCGCACGCGGTGAATTGCGCACTATCGCTGCGACTACTTGGGCTGAATACAAAAAATATTTCGAGCGCGATCCCGCCCTCACGCGCCGTTTCCAAGTCGTCAAAATCGAAGAGCCGAGCGAAAGCAAAGCCATTGATATGATGCGCGCAATTTCGGTGATGCTGCAGAACCATCACAAAGTTCGCATTCTCGACGAAGCCATTGTGGATTCCGTGCGCCTCTCCAGCCGCTATATCACTGCACGTCAATTGCCGGATAAATCCGTCAGCCTGTTGGATACCGCCTGCGCGCGCGTTGCCCTGAGTCAAAGTGCAACGCCTGCAGCCATTGAAGACACCCGCCGCCGCATCACTCAGTGCGAAACCAATATTCACTCCCTCGAACGCGAAAATGCCACTTTGGGCAATTGCGAAGAAACCATCGCGCAATTGAAAAAAGAGCGCGAGGAACTGCAGGAAAAGCTGCAACGACAAGAAACCCAATGGGAGAGAGAAAAAGAGGTTGTTGCGCAAATTCACGAGCTGCAAGACAAAATCGAAGACGATTTTCAATTGTCGCGCCGTCCGGTCGACGCACCGGAAAATCAGGGCAAACAAGCGTTAACGTCGGAAGAACTGCAGGCCATCAAATCGCAATTGCATGAATTGATAGCCAAACTCGAAGACATTCAGGGCGAAGAGCCCATGATTCAAATCAATGTCGACAGCCAGGCGATTGCGGAAGTCGTTGCCAACTGGACCGGAATTCCGGTCGGCAAGATGGTGACCAACGAAATTCAGCAAGTGCTGAATTTAGGTAACCTTTTGGGTGAACGTGTTATAGGTCAGCCACATGCGTTGGAGGCCATTGCACAAGCCATTCGCACTTCGCGCGCAGGTCTCACCGATCCGCGCAAACCTATCGGCGTATTTTTTATGGTTGGATCGAGCGGCGTGGGTAAAACCGAAACCGCGCTGGCGCTTGCCGATCTGCTCTACGGCGGCGAGCAAAATATCACCGTGATCAATATGTCGGAATTCAAAGAGGAGCATAAGGTTTCCATGCTGCTCGGTTCACCTCCGGGTTATGTCGGTTACGGTGAAGGTGGTGTATTGACCGAAGCTGTGCGTCGCAAACCTTACAGCGTGATATTGCTCGACGAAATGGAAAAGGCGCATCCCGGCGTGCAGGATATTTTCTACAACCTGTTCGATAAGGGCACCATCAAAGACGGTGAAGGCCGCGATATCGATTTCCGCAATACGGTTATCATCATGACGTCAAACGCGGGCGAAGAGCATATTCGCGCCATGTGCGCCGCAGCGGAAGAGCGTCCTGACCCGGAAACCCTGCTCGATAATTTCCGTCCACAATTGTTGCGCTACTTTAAACCGGCGTTCCTCGGTCGCACCACGGTTATTCCGTACTATCCGTTGAACGACGAAGATTTGATGAAAATCTGCGAAATCAATATGCGTCGTATCGAAAAACGCGTGCGCCAGAGCTACAACGCGAAATTCACTTACGACGAAGACGTGTTATTACATATTGTTGCGCGCAGTCAGGAAGTGGATACTGGTGCGCGGAATATCGAGAATATTCTCACCCGCAGCATGCTGCCGGAACTGGCCTCTGAATGCTTGAGCCGCATGGCTAATGGCGAAGAAATCAAAGCCGTTCATGTGGGATGTACGGAAGACGGCAGTTTTACCTATCAGATCCAATAAGCGTTTTTCATAGGATCGAAAAAACCCGGCTGGTAACAGTCGGGTTTATTTTTTTTCGCGCTCCGAATTCATTTCGAATTTTTCTTCCGGAATATAAGCCGGCAATACCGGATCAAATAAATCGCCGTACAAATTGTGCAGCACCACTCTTTGCTCGATTCTGCGTGTGCTTTTCCGATCCTGCCAAGGCACCACATAAAGGTATTTTGGCAGTTCCGTGTTCGCCCTGATTTCGATGGTTTCCAACTGTATGCGGTCGTTGGTTTGCGCGATTGCGGTCGTACTCAGAAAACCAATTCCCAGCGCTAATACAACAAGTGATTTCATTGTGCTCCTCCAAGACTGCGCGACAGGTTTTCTACCCAGGCTTTGGTTGCCTCATCGTCTTGCGTCGTCTCCAAATAACGGTTGTAGTATTGAACCGCAGATGCCACGTTTTGCAGATAAATATCCTGCAGCAACGCCATGTTATAGAGTGCATTACTGTATGCAGCATTCAACTGCAACGCGTCGGCGTAATGTTTTTCCGCCGCTTTAAATTTCCCCTGCTCCACCGCAAGAATACCGGCGAGATTATGGGCTTGCGGAATTTTGGGAAAGGCAATTAAAACCTTCTGGATGGTTTTTTCCGCTTCACTCCATTTATTTTGCTGATATTGGCTATAGGCAAGATTCAGCCATAACTCCGGTACATCCGTGCGCTGGCGCAGCAAACCCTTCAAGAGTTTTTCCGCCTCCTTTGGCTGCTGGTTTTGCAACTTGGATAAAGCGTCGCGATAAATTTCTGCGTGCACAGGCAACAGTGAAGTGATACTGGCGGAGGTTGCCACAGGCGCCCCGACTTGTTGTTTGGTCGCACAACTCGTCAGTAATAAACACAGAGTCAGGCAACCTATTTTCCAAAACGTTTTGACTAACATTTTTCTATCCTAGGGATCGAGTTGCGCAACAAAGGTTTCCACTTTGGCAGGTCGACCATAGCGCGCCGGAAATAAATCTTTTAAATAACGCAAGCTGGTTTCAACTGCCTGATCATAAGTACCTTGGGCAATACGGCTGACATTGGTTTCGTAAAACTCGATGGCTTTGTCTTCAAAAGGAAACGCCTGGTCTTCCAACAGAATATTGTATTGTTCCAATTCGTCGGCAGTTAAATTGCGCGGGCGCTCAGATTCCAGCAAAGCCTTGGAGAACGCGCGATAAATATCGCCGATTGCCAGTGTCGACCGCGTAACAAACTCGCTGTGCCCATAGGTTGCCGCCTGTCCGTAAAGTTTCACCGCATCCTGCATAGCGGTCTTTTTATCCTGCAGCGACTTCTGCAGCGGGTGCGCCAGACGCACGCGATCAAAATCAAGCCGGCGCAGTTCCGCCAAGTCAAATGCAGCATTGGCGGCGAGATATTGTGTGCGTTCGGTTTTTTCCGATTTGGGCGCCTTGGCATCGGCAGTTACGATTGCACGTAACCAGAATTGGCGTCGCTCCTGATCGGCAATCTTGCCGTACAGCACAGCCAAATGCCCCATGGCTTCCATATTTTGCGCATAGGGCTGTTTGTAAGCGTGTGCATAGTCTCTATAGGCGCGAATGGCCGAGGAGTAATCGGATTTTTGCCGGTACAATTCCGCCGCCTGCCACAAGGCAGCCATTTTTTCGCTTTCATTGGTGTTGAAATCCGACAATTTCTCAAACTCGCGCGCAGCATCCAGCCCGCGGTCGGCATTTAAATAAGCGACCGATAGTTTTTTGGTGACTTCGCTCTGCAATATATGGTTTGGATAGTCGCGCTTGAAAATATTCAAATATTGAATTGCCTGCTCCCACTGCGCGGTGTCCATAAAAATCGCAATGGCATCGTAGACTGCGACAGGTGCCAGTTCGGATTTAGGTGTTTCCTTGGCGATGCGCAAAAATCTTTGCGTCGCCAAATCCGGCTGCTGCGCATTTTTTGCCGCTTCGGCTTGGCGATAAATACTCAGTGCGAGCTTGTTTTCCAAATCCTGTCGGCTTTTCGCTGGCAGCGATGGGCTCACCAATAAATCCCGGTAGACACTTTCCGCATCTTCGTAATTTTTTAAATCGAAATAAGCCTGACCTTTGAGAATATTCACTTCTTCCCGTACAGGTCCCGGTGCGGAATCCGGCAGGATATTCGCCAGTGCAATCACCTGCTCGCGTAGGCCTTTCTTGAAGGCGAGCTGCACTGCGTTTTGCACGATGGTGGCCGCTTGTTTATCCGTAGGATAAAGCTGCGCGTAGAGTTCGGCATATTGCAGATGTTTGTCGAGCAACGCGCGGCTGGCGCTGGCATCGGCTTCGCGCTGCTGTTGATCGGTCAGGAAAACAGCCGCATAGGCCGATTCTTTATCCAGAATGATATTGCCATCAAAGGCTGCAAGTTCGTGGTAACGCAATGCTTCGCGCTTAGCGCCGCTTTGGCCGAGTAGCTCAGCATAGAGTTGATAGATTTTGTCCTGGCGCGCGTAGCTGGAATAATCCTTTAAATAGCGCTCGTACCAGATCTTGGCAGATTCTAAATGTTCATTTCTTTTGTTTTGGCGATAGCGCGAATGTTCGTAGGCCGCCAACAAAACAATATTTTCCCGTATCGCCGCTGTAGCCAATTTTTTTGCATTTTCGTCGGCTTTGGTGCGCGAATCACGCCAAAATGCCGAATTGGGTTCGTAGCGTGAATAAAAGCTGGCAAATGCCTGGCGGTATTGATCGGAGAATTTGGCATCTTTCCAGATGCGCACCACTGCCAGATCCGCCTCTACCACCTGGGCGTGATAAGGATTGTTTTTAACAAATCCTGCATAGGTGGCGGCAGCGTCTGAGTACTGATTTTGAGTCAAATATAACTGAGCGACTGTTTTATAACTTTCAAAAATAAAATCGTTCGATGGATTGCGCGCGAAATAGGATTCCAGCGCAGATTCGCCACCTAAATAAATAAACGCTAAGCCAATCGCACGAAAATATTCGCCGAACAGTTCCTGGTCGGATTTTTCCAGCTTTTGATTAGGACGGAAACCGTAGCGCCGCGCCGCCGCGTAAAAGTCATCCAACGCATCCTCGTACAATTCCTGTTTGAAGCGTGCCCAACCGCGTTTGAACAGTGCCCGCTCGCCAAAAATACCCGGATTGTGCGCGTCGATCACATCGGTGTAGGCAATTTCCGCGTCCAGATAATGGCTTTTGACAAAGGCGTTTTCGGCAATACGGAATTTGGATTCGACGAAATAGACGGTGGTGGAATAGCGGTTGACCAACTGCTCCAAAGCCGCAATGGCTTCGTCGGTCTCGCCCAACTGATCATGAGCTTTGGCCAATTGGTACAGCAGATGGTCATTGCCCAGCGCGTTGGGGAATTTGGTCAGCGTATCAGTCAATAAGGCGATGGTGCTGCGCACGCGGCGATCGTATTCCGGATCATCCAAATCGGATATTGGGGTTTTGTCGGCTTTCAGCTGGTCATCCAATTCCAGCTCCAACTCTGCAATCCGCGTTACCGCGCCAATACGAAGTTTGTCGTGATCCGGCGCATCTTCGATGTATTCGTAGTAGGCGCGCTTGATCTGCTCTTTGTTGCGCGCGGCGATCTCCGATTTTTCGGAGCTGATGGTGGGTTTATCCAAATCCTCCAGCGTGCCTGTTTGCTGCGGCTGATTCGCACACGCGCTCAGCGCGCCGGATATAAATGCAACCAGCAATACTGTTTTATTTGTCATAAAGCTGTGCCACACCAAATTTCGCCTGACTCAAATAGTGGTTGAGTATTTCCCAGCGCCGCTCGATTTTTTGTTCCACCACGCGTTGCAGCAGATTTTTATAGTCCGCGTAAACATTGGCAAACGGCTGCGCTAATCCCAGCGCGGAACTGTGCCCGCGCATAAGCAGCAGGTTTTGATAATTCGCCAGCAAAAATGCCGGCACGCCGTCGAGGGAACCATAAATCTCCGCTGCCCTTTGATCCAATTCATTAACCGCCGTCAGCAAGTCGTCATAGTTTTTATCGGCGAGCTGGCTTTGCAGTTTTTTGAGGTTCTGCATTTTATTTTCGTAATGACGAATGGCGACTTGATAGGCAACGGACGCCGCATCCTCATCACCCAGCTCCGCCCAGGCGAGTGGTAATAATAAAAATGCTTCATCCACGCTCAGATCTGCAGGGGATTTTTCCGTCAGCAGAGCAAAGGCATTGGCGGCGCCGGTGAAATCACTTTGATAGGCCGCCGCCAAGCCAATTCCCATTAAAGCTTTATTAGTCGATGCGCTGTCCAGGGCCACTTTGCGAAAACTGTTGCGCGCGTCTTTATAAAATTCGTAGTTCAACTGCGAGTAGCCGAGCACAGTCAAGGTGCGATTGCGAAATTCCGCATCCGTGGTTGCGCGAATGGCCTTTTCGAATTCCATATGCGCTTCCGTCCACCACCCCTGGCGCAACAATGCTGTTCCTTCATTCAAGCGCGCATGGGCAAAATACGGCGACCCTTCCGGAATGGTTTTGTAATGTTTGATCGCGCCGCGGTGATCCTTGAGTCCCTGGGCGACATAGCCGCCTAACAGCTGGTAGTAATGGGCGTCGGCGGCGCTCAGAAGCCGTGGATTAACCGTGCCCAACGCGGTTTTGACAGCGCGCCAGTTGCCGCGTCGTTCATGATATTTGGCGAGCAGGAAGTAATAACGCGACAGGGCGACCGGATCGCCGGCGTTTTTCAAACCCTCCGCAATCACTTGCAGAGTGGGGCCGTCGTTGAGATCGAAAAGTCGCTCCAGCAACGGAACAGTTTCCCTCTTAGTGCCATTCCTAAGCAGCAATGCCAGATTGCCCCGCACCAACGCCAAAGCGTTTACGGCATCAGCCTCTGTCACTGCTGTAGCCAAAGCCGCGACATCCTCAAAAGAAGGCTGGGGATGTTTTTGCAGATATGGGGGAAAGAACTGCTCGACGAACGCCTGATAACGGGAGTCGGCCGTATCAATTCCCTCGGATTCAGCAGCAGCGGCCAGACACCAAAGGGCAAAAGGAGCAAATAGCAACGCCGTCAGGCGGCGGAGCCAAGACCGGTACCAGCCTTGGTACAAACATCTGGATTGGAGCATGGAGATATACCTGTCGAACCGGACAACGACCGGCCCTTATAAGTACATGTATTCATCGGATTCTGCCGCAGCGCTTTTTGATCCTGTCCCTGCGGCCAGCATGGGGTGGAATATTACCGGTTTACTCAAAGGCTGTCCGCTGCGCTCTTCAATCGCGTAACAGATCACACTTTCAGACTGATATGGACTCTGTTGAAAGCTTTAGATCTGTCGTCGGAAGGCTCCAGTTGATTCATCGGCCAAAAATAGAGAGGCCAACAAATCCTTTAAATATTCTAAAATCCCCCCCCTCTACCACCCCCACTGGAGATTTGCACGTTTATCATGGCTGGCAAACCGTTTGTTGACACTATGACTTCCTGGACAAAAAAACTGTTTCCACTGCTTGCAACTATGGGTTTTGTAGGTTGTGTTGCAACAAGCACCAACTATTACTACCTCTCTCTGGAAAAAACACCCGGCGCTCAAGTAGTTGCTGTCAGCAAATTGAATCTGGAGAAGCTCTACGGCAATTCCAAAATGCCTACCGTCTACCAGATCAATCGCGCGGATTATGAATTAAAAATCCAGGTGGGTGACGGCTATCAGCCAAGCCTGCAGGTTTCTGTCAAAACCAACGGCTTGTTTTTAAAACCCAATCGTGACCTGAAAGTAAAATCAGAATCCGGCGTTATTTGTTCCTCCTACGAACTCGATAAAGAAAATCCCATCCGCATGACCTTCGACTGGTCCGCCGAATGTCGGTCGGATGATATTCCAAAACATATCAGTTTTTATGTCGTCAATAGAAAAGGGGAAATTATTGCACAGGAGAAAATTCCGTTTCTGGTGAAGAGGAATGGTAGGTATAGGTACATTTAAGTTGGATTGTTTATTTTGCCATTCTAATGAGTGAGACTCATTGCAAGAATAACAATAAAATTTTTAACGCAAATGCTGGCTTTATTTCTGCAGAAAATAGAGCATTAGCTTTTTCGAATGCAATACCGGAAATCCCTGTTTATTCCATTATGAACAAAAACAGATCAAGTTTCTTTACTAGTCTTTACAGAAAACAATTCGACGACTTTGCAAAAGCTTGCATTGATACCTCTTCCTTAAAAAGGGAATTACGGATGTTAAACAACAATAGCGGCGATTTTTAGAAGCGACATATTTCACAGATAAGCACTTAATCTCGCTATGCATGGTAGATTTACGCTCGCGCTAATTGGACCCTCAGCTTTAATTACTCCCGCCATCAGCGTATCTTACGCACCTAGCTTTTCTACCGCAGGACGGATCTTATGAACTATCGTTACACCCCCTGGTGGTTGCCGGCGGCTTTGTTGGCTTCGCTGGTGTTGTGTGTTGTGCTGTTTGCGGCGCTGGTGATTCGCAGTCCAAAGGTTATGTCCACCACCGTGGACAACGGCAATCACACCAGCGAGGTTTACCGCTGGCGCATGGTGACCACCTGGCCCAAGCGCTTTCCGGGGATTGGCCTTGCGCCGGAGAATTTCGCCGAGCTGCTGCGCAAGATGAGCAACGGGCGGATTCAGATTACGGTTTACGGGGCCAATGAGATTGTTCCGGCCATGGGCGTTTTTGATGCGGTGTCCAGCGGCAGTGTGGAGATGGGTCACGGCGCCGCCTATTACTGGAAAGGCAAAATCCCCGCTTCTTCCTTTTTTGCTTCAGTGCCCTTCGGCATGAACGCGACCGAATTCAACAGCTGGATTCATTACGGCGGCGGTTTGGAGTTGTGGCGCGAAGTTTACGCACCCTTCAACTTGGTGCCGTTCGCCGGTGGCAATACCGGCGTGCAGATGGGCGGCTGGTTTAACCGGGAAATCAAATCCCTCGCCGATTTTAAAGGGCTGAAAATGCGCATTCCCGGTTACGCTGGAGAAGTATTTAGCCGCGCCGGTGGTACGGCGGTAAATATTCCGGGCGGTGAGCTTTATACTGCGCTGCAATCCGGCGTTATTGATGCTACCGAATGGGTGAGTCCTTACAACGATCGCGCTTTCGGATTTCAGCAGATCGCCAAATATTATTACTACCCCGGCTGGCAGGAACCTGGCCCTGGTTTGGAATTTATTATTAATAAAAAACTGTACGACTCTCTGCCGGAGGATTTGCAGGCCATGATTACCGCTGCGGCCAGAGCGATTAATCAGGATATGCACGACGAATATACCGCGCGCAATAACACCGCTTTGAAGGAACTGATTGAACATCACAAAGTGGATGTACGCCCTTTCCCGGATGATGTTTTGCAAACATTGAAAAAAATTGCCTGGGAAATTTACGACGAAACCGCAGCGAAAGATCCAACCTTTGCGCGCGTGTGGAAGTCGTATAGGGAATTTCTCGAAGACGTCAGCGAATATCACAAAATCAGCGAACACTATTACTACGAGAAACGCTGATCCCCCTTCGAATTTGCTATTCCTCCAGAGCGCGCTAATTTTTAACTCTGGAGGACCTTCCTTGCTTGATATTCATAATATGATATAACTTAAACCGTCTGCGGACGCTCTCTCCCTGATGCAACTGCGACGACTTGATGAGTGATCACAAGAAAAACGAATGCTCATCTCGATACCTGTAATTCCTTATAGACATTCCTAACGTCTGATCTCCCTTTAGCTGAATCTGGAGAAACTTCATGCAGCACCACGTCACCGCTTTCTTTAAGGCACTGATTCTCGGCTCAATGTGCACCCTCAGTGCCGCCGTTTTTGCCCAGGACGGCAAAATGTACCCCATGGAGGCTCCGGCAGAACCCAAGGCTATCCCACTGGGTACCGGGGGCGTTAAAGATCAACCGGAGAAGGAATCCTGGTTTCGCCAATGGGGCGACCCTATGGTGCGCAATGTCTCCACTGCGACTCTCACTCCCTTTCTCGCCGATCCGAAAAAAGCCAACGGCACCAGCGTGATCGTGGCTCCGGGCGGCGGCTTTATGTGGCTGTCCATGGGCAATGAAGGCTGGGAAGTGGCGGAAGCACTCGCCGCCCAGGGCATCAACGCGTTTGTCCTCAAATACCGCCTGCGACCGACCGCCGGCACTCTGGAAGCGTTTGATGAGCAAATGAAGCAGCTGTTTGCCGATGCGGAAAAAATAGCGCAACAAACTGGCGAGCCGCATAAGCGTCCGCAGTGGGACCTCACCAACCCGCTCACCGACGTGGAAGCCGCTTATGCGCTGATCCAGAAGCGCTCCAAAGAATGGAATGTGGATATGAAGAAGCTCGGCATGATGGGCTTTTCCGCCGGCGCCCGTCTGACCATGGAAGCTGCGTTGAAATCCAAAAAAGCAGAGCTCGCGTTTATCGCACCCATCTACGGCAGCATGGAGGCCGTCGACGTCCCCAAAAACGCCCCGCCCATGTTCTTCGCCATCGCCACAGACGACTTCCTGTTCCACGGCCAGTTTGGGGTGATCAAATCCTGGTACGACGCCAAGATCCCGGTGGAATTTCACCTGTATCAGAACGGCGGCCACGGCTTTGGCTTAGGCAATCCAGATCGCACCAGCAACAAGTGGTTTGATGCGTTTTTGCACTGGTTGGATGTGAATGGGTTTTTGAAGAAATAAGCTCCGTTGCCTCTGATTTACCGCGAATGCCCGATGTAACCCATCGGGCATTTTTGTTTCCGGCCCTTCGGGGAAAATATGCCTATCTAAATCTCTGGAATTGCACCAATGTCGGAGTGTGCCCCCTTTAATTCCCCCGAGGGCAATATCTGAATGTGAAGTGAGTCCCCAGGCCATAAACAAAAAAGCCGCTGAGGTCGTCAGCGGCTTTTTTCTGTTCCTATGAATATTTCGGTTATCCGAGATTTTCCTGCGGCAAAGCCGCTTTCGCGGGGGTACCTTCCAACCGCTCCAGCTCTCCCTCAATCCAGTTTTCCACCTGAGTGATCAGTTCTCTGCTAGTGCGACCTGCCGGATCTATAGGTTCGCCGAAAACGACTGTGATCACACCGGGATAGCGCATCCAGCTTTTGGGTGGCCAGCAGTGGCCGGCGTTGACGGCGACGGGGACTATGGGCGCGCCGGATTCTATGGCGATTTCCGGGCCGCTGCGGGCGTATTTGCCGCGAGTGCCGGGCGCTACGCGGGTACCTTCGGGAAACAGCAGCAGGTTCAAGCCGGCGCGCAGGCGTTGCACACCTTGGATTTTCACTTGGCGCAGGGCGTCGCGCGGGTTTTCCCGATCGATGCCGATCGGCTGTAGGCAGCGCAAACCCCAGCCGAAAAACGGGATATCGAGCAGCTCACGCTTGAGGATGGTAGAGGCCGGGAAGCACAGGTATTGCAGGGCGAGCGTTTCCCAGGTGCTCTGGTGTTTGGAGAGCACGACCTTGGGGCCGTTGAGGTTGCGGATATGTTCCAGACCGCGGATTTCATAACGCACCCCGCAGGTCAGGCGCAGCCAGACGACCGTCAGCCAGCACCAGGAAATCAAAATGCGGTGGCGCGCCATAGGCGGCAGAACCCAGATAAATAACGACAGCAGGCCGTAGCAGAACCCGGAGAAGATGTAACCAAACGCGAATATCGCGGAACGCAGTGTCAGCATGTGTTAGCGGTTTCGGATATGGGATTCGGCAAACGCGGCCAAATCGTCAAAGATCAGAGTATTAACGCCGTAGCGGGGCCACAGCAGTGTTGTGGTTTCGGTCTGGGTGCCTTTGCCGGTGCGCACCAGCACCGGCTGACAGCCCTTGGCGCGGGCTGCCTGTATATCCTTCAGGCTGTCGCCCACCATAGGTGCGCCGGTCAAATCCGCGCCGAGCTGCATTTCGATGGCATCGAGCATGCCGGTGCGCGGTTTGCGGCAATCGCAACCGGCATCGGCGTCGTGCGGACAGTAAAACACTCCATAAATACGGCCGCCCAAACGCTCGACGTCGGAGCAGAGTCTTTGGTGAATCTTCTCCAGCTCGTCGACGCTTACCAGGCCTTTGGCAAGACCTGCCTGGTTGGTGGCGACAACCACTTTGAATCCGGCTTTGGTCAGCGACGCTATGGCAGCCAGACTGCCGGGCAGTGGCTCCCATTCCGCAACGGATTTTATGCAGCCGTCCTTTGGATCATTGATAACTCCATCCCTGTCCAGCACCACCCATAAATTCATTGACTCACCGCAAGTTGCGAGATATCAGCCACTTCCCAGAACAGGCTGCGCAAACCGGCCAACAGCGCCAAACGGTTGGCCCGCAGTTGCGGGTCTTCCGCCATTACCATGACCTTGTCGAAGAATAGGTCGACAGCGGCGCGCAGGCTGGCGAGTTCTGCCAGTGCTTCTTTGTACTGGCGCTTGGCGAACAGTGGCTCGACTTTCTGCTTGGCAGCGGCGACCTGTTGCGCCAAGTCACGCTCGGCGGGCTCCTGCAACAAGGCGTCGTTGACCGTGGTGTCGGTCACCGGCTGTTTGGCCAGAATATTGGACACGCGCTTGTTGGCGGCAGCGAGCGCTTCGGCTTCCGGCAGCTGGTAGAAAGCCGCCACCGCCTGCACGCGGTTGTCGATATCCAGCGGATTGTTGATGCCTTTGGCGGCAACCGCCTGATACACCACTGCGGGGATATTCTGCTCTTCATACCAGGCGCGGAAGCGCTCGAGCATATAGTTCAGCGCGACGTCGATGCACTTTTTGCCCTGCGGCAGCGACGGGTACAGTTCCACCGCTTCTTCCAGCAGATCGCGCAGATCCAGGTCGTAACCTTTTTCCACCAGAATGCGCAGCACCGCTACAGATGCACGGCGCAAGCCGAAGGGGTCTTTGGAACCGGTGGGCACCTGGCCCAGGCCGAAAATACCCGCCAGGGTATCGATACGGTCGGCGAGCGCCACTATGGCGCCGGTGGTGGTGGACGGCAGTTCGTCACCGGCAAACTTGGGCAGATACTGCTCTTTCAACGCCCAATAAACTTCTTTCTCTTCGCCATCATCCTGGCCGTAATAAAAGCCCGCGATGCCCTGCATATCGGCGAATTCGTACACCATAGCAGTGGCCAAGTCCGCCTTACTCAAACGCCCGGCGCGCTCGGCCCAGCGGTCGTCGGCGCCGAGTTTGCGGGCGATAAAGCCAGCCAACACCGCAATGCGCTCGGTCTTGTCGAACAGAGTGCCCAACTGCGCCTGGAATACCACGTTGCGCAGTTTTTCCCGGTGGTCGGTCAGCGCTTGTTTTTTGTCGGTCTCGAAGAAGAAAGCCGCGTCGGACAGGCGCGGGCGAATCACTTTTTCGTTACCGGCGATCACCTGCGCCGGGTCGGCACTTTCGATATTGGCGAGGGTGATGAAATGCGGCAGCAGCGCGCCGTTTTTATCCACCACGTGGAAATATTTTTGGTGCTCCTTCATGGACGAGATCAGCGCTTCTGCAGGCACGGCCAGGAAACGCTCTTCAAATCGACCCGCCAGCGCCACAGGCCATTCCACCAGCGCGGTCACTTCATCCAACAAATCGGGATCGATCACCGCCTGACCGCCGAGTTTCTCGCCAGTAGCGATCACTTGTTTGCGCACGTTGTCACGCCGCTCGTTGAAGTCGGCAATCACCTTGCCCTCTTCCAACAGCAATTTTTTATACGCAGTTGCGGTGGGGATGGTGAGCGTGCGGTTGCAGTGGAAACGATGGCCGCGGGTTTGGTTGCCGGAGGTGACGCCAAGAATAGTGCAAGGAATGACTTGCTCGTCGAACAGCATCACCAACCACTTCACCGGACGGACAAATTCGTCGCGCTTGGAACCCCAGCGCATGCGCTTGGCAATCGGCAATTGCGCGAGGGCGTGGTCGACCAAACCAGGCAACAATTGTGTCAGCGACTCGCCGCCGGTTTTGACGTCGCACTTGAGTTTTTCCACCTTGCCATCGCTGGCGGTGGTGAGTTCGGCCACGCTGATGCCGTTCTTCGCAGCAAAAGCTTCCGCTGCTTTGGTGGGTTTGCCGTCGGCAAAGGCGATATTGGCCGGTGGCCCCCAAACGGTCACGCTTTTAACGGGTGTAGTTGCAGGCAGGCCTTCGATCAGCACCGCCAATCGGCGCGGTGACGCAAAGGGCGAAACCGAGTTAAACGCCACGCCAAGATTTTTCAGGCTGGCTTCCAGTTGATTGCGGAACTCCGTGCTCAAGGTGAGCAGCGATTTGGGTGGCAATTCTTCAGTGCCCAATTCCACCAAAAAGTTATGGATGTTCTCGCTCATGCTTTATCTCCAGCGGCGGCCTTGGCTTTGTTGATGACTTCTTCGCGCAGCTCAGGCGGGGCCAAGGGGAAGCCCAACTCCAGACGCTTATCGAAATAGGCTTGGGCACAGGCGCGCGCCAGGGTGCGCACGCGCAAGATGTAACGCTGCCGCTCGGTAACGGAAATTGCGGAGCGGGCGTCGAGCAAATTGAATGCGTGGGAAGCCTTCATCACCATTTCATAGGCGGGCAGCGGCAGTCTGGCTTCGATCAGGCGCTGGCTGGCCGCTTCACATTCGTCGAAGGTTTTAAATAAAAATTCCACATTGGCGTGGCTGAAATTGAAGTGGCTCATTTCCACTTCGTTCTGATGGAACACATCGCCGTAGGTCACCACATCGCCCTGGGGATTGCGGGTCCACACCAGGTCGTAGATGGAATCCTTGTTCTGCAGGTACATGGCGATACGTTCCAAGCCGTAGGTGATCTCGCCAGAAACGGGATAACACTCCAGACCACCGACCTGTTGGAAATAGGTGAACTGAGTAACTTCCATACCGTTGAGCCATACTTCCCAACCAAGACCCCAGGCGCCAAGGGTCGGCGACTCCCAGTTGTCTTCCACGAAGCGGATGTCGTGAATGCGGGTGTCTATGCCGAGACGCTGCAGAGACTGCAGATACAGCTCTTGAATATTGTCCGGCGACGGCTTGAGCAGCACCTGGAATTGATAGTAGTGCTGCAAGCGGTTGGGGTTTTCACCGTAGCGGCCATCGGTCGGGCGGCGGCTGGGCTGCACGTAAGCCGTGTTCCAGGTTTCCGGCCCTATGGCGCGCAGGAAGGTGGCTGGATGGAATGTCCCGGCACCGACTTCCATGTCCAGCGGCTGCAGAATGACGCAACCTTGTTCAGCCCAGAATTGCTGAAGCGCCAGAATCAGGCCCTGGAAGGTGCTGACATCCACCGGTGCGCCGGTCGATTGATCATTTGTCTTGCGAGTGTTGTCTGCGTGATGTTGGTCTGAGGAAGTCACGGCTGGAATTTCCCAATGCGGAGCAAATTGCTCGCCAATAGTGGACGAAGGGTCGCAATTATAGCGATTGGCCTGTCCTTCGGCCATGGTAACAACCGCGGCGCAACAGCCATTTTTCAAACAGTTTTAAGGATTTACGCTGAGAACAGCGGCGAACTTTGGCAAAATGCGCCCGCCACAAAATAACAAGGTTGAAATTCATGGTGCTGTCGAAATCCACTTTAGCCGTTACTGCTATGCGATTAGTGGGGCGACTGTCTCTTAAATCCGCGCGCCGCCTGGGTTCTTTTATGGGTTGGGTCGCCTACGCCAGCAACAACCGCGAGGCCAAAATCACCCGGGAAAACCTCGCCCTCTGCCTGCCCCATCTGAGCGAAAGCGAACGCGAGCGCATGGTCAAACAGAGCCTGAAGGAAACCGGCAAGGTCGCCACCGAAGTCTGCGTGATCTGGAACAACAACCAGGTTCCGGTGCAGCACTACATACGCCGTATCGAAGGAGAAGAATTAGCACGCAAGGCACTGGATGAAAGTAAAGGCTTACTTATTTTGGCTCCCCACCTCGGCAACTGGGAGGTGCTCGGCCTGCATCTGGCGAGCTTGGGTACGGTCACCAACCTCTATCAGCCGCCCAAATTGGCCGGCCTCGACGAAGTGATCCGCAGCGGCCGGGAGAAATCCGGCGCGCATCTGGTACCCACTAACGCCAAAGGCGTCGCCGCCCTTTTAAAGAATCTGAAAAGCAACGGCATCTGCGGCATCCTGCCCGACCAGAACCCCAACGAAGACAGCAGCGGCGGCTTCGCCCCCTTCTTCGGCCACTCCGCCTTCACCATGACCCTGGTCCACAAACTGATCCAACGCACCGGCTGCACCGCCGTCTTCGCCTTCGCCAAACGCGTCGAAGACGGCTTCGACCTGATCTACCGCGAAGCACCAGCCGAGATTTACAGCGACGACCAAAACACCTCCCTCACCGCACTCAACCTCGGCGTCGAACGCCTAGTGATGGAAGCGCCTGAACAGTACCAGTGGGAGTACAAACGCTTTAAGAAAGTGGATCCGCAGGGTGGGGAGAGGCGGTATCAGGGGTATTAGTGCTCCATGGGAGGTTTGGGGTTTTAGCGGCGCCGGGTTTTAAACGCAATCCGTATTAGTAATCACCGAAGCCATCCCATCCAACCGCTCCTTAATTTTTTCCCAGTTCGGCATCACCTGATTCATCAGGCGGTAGAAACGCTCACTATGGTTGTGCTCGGCGATATGGCAAAGCTCGTGCAAAATCACATAGTCGATGCATTCGCGCGGCGCTTTGACCAAGTGGGGGTTCAAGGTAATTCGGCCATTGGGTGAGCAACTGCCCCATTGGGTTTGCATGGTCAGAATGCGCAGGCTCGGCCTATTGACTACCCATAGCGTTCGCTCCAACAAGGCGTCCAGACGTTTAGCAAACACCTCCTTGGCGCGGGCCTTGTACCAATCTGCCAATAACTCTTTTACCTTCTCCGCACTTTTGGCTCGCACCCATACTTCCAACTGGCCGCGCAGCAGCTTTACGCCCTGCACCTGCTCCGGGTCCTCAATCACTTTCAATACATACTGCTTGCCCAGGTAATAATGGCTCTCACCGCTGATGTACTGGCGCGGTGTAACAAACTCCAGCTGCTTACGGAAATCCCGCAATTGTTCGTAGATCCAGCGGCTGCGCTTTTTAACAGCAGATAAAACGGTTTCGTTGTCGGTTTCTTCGGGAGCCAATGCAACCACTCGGCAATCCGGATGCACTTTAATTAATACCTTGCGCTGGTTGTGCGGACGCCTCACGCGCTCAAAGGTGATAAGTTCGTCGCCGTAACGAAAACTCAATATCTGATTCTTGGGTTTGGTCAGAACATTCATCGGACTTAATTACCGCTCAAACCAACACGAACGATTTGCACCACCATCTCCACAATTTTTTTCGCCTGATCCATGCCGCCACCAATGGCTTTGCATTCCTGGAATATGCGCGGCAGCAATTTTTTGCGGATATCAGCTTCGATATTTTGCGGGTTGATGGAGTTTTCCGCGATGGAGGTATCTACCACCCGATCGATTTCAAAGGCCACTTTTACCCATTTGTCTTGTACTTGTGGATCCATCACCGCCAAGGCTTCGGGCAATATTTTCTTTAATACACCGAAATAAGCCTGTGCATGACGGTTGCCCGCAAATGCATCCGGAATATCGTCTAACCGCCTTTGCTGGACTTGCTCCTCAAACTCGCGGAACAGCATGTATTGTTTGAGTGGGTGGTTGAACAGTTTTTCCGCTTCTTCAATGGCCTGGCGCAGCAACTTCGAGAAAGCTTCCTGTGCATAAGGATCATCCCGCAGGTCCTGCTCAATCATGCGGGTAACGCGGGTTTTGATAATGTCGGTTTCGTTGCGGGTTTTTTCCTCGCTCCACTCTTCCGGCCGTTTTTGGCCCATTTTGCCGACTTCGTACACACCGTCAGGTTCTTTTATGCCTACACCAACCACATGCTTATCAAGCAATTTTTTGACCTGGGCGGCGTATTCGTCGTAGTCGACTTTTTCCCCGGCATCCTGTTGCACCCGCTGGCGCAAGCTGGAGAGCTGTTTGACCGTTTCCTTGTACTGGCGGCGATCCTGCTCGGTAAAACTTTTGTCTTCAAAAAAAGTGGCCGATTGCAATGCCACTTTTAAACAACTGGCAAATTCGGTCAGCGCTTCGTAAAAGTCCTCGCGGATTTTCAGATGCACATCCACCAGTTCGCCGTCGCGCTCTTCGATTTTTGGCACCAAAACCTGACGCAATTGCTCAATATCATTTTTATTTTTAACGCCATCGAAAATAGCCCACAACTGTTTATACAGCTGAGGTAGGCGCTTGTATTCGGTGCTCATCTGGCTATAAAGGCCAGCAATATCATTGATGTCGTACCCCCCTTGAGTGCGGGAGGCGAGGTCCTGATATTTCTGAACGGTGGTATCCAGCTCCACCAAAATGCCGCGATAGTCGATCAGCAAACCAAATTTTTTGTCCGGGTGCAGACGGTTTACCCGCGCAATTGCTTGAATCAGGTTGTGTTCTTTTAGCGGCTTATCGATATACAAAACAGCATTTTTGGGCTCGTCAAAACCGGTGAGTAGCTTATCCACTACGATTAAAATTTTTAAAGCGTCGTCTTTTTCAAAGCGGTCGATAATATTTTTGGTGTAAGTCTGCTCGTCCTGGCTGCCGACGTTTTCCTTCCACCACTTGGCCACCTCTGGCATAGAGGCTTCATCCACCTCGGTATTGCCTTCGCGGGTATCCGGTGGACTCATCACCACGGCGGATTCCAACAAGCCGGTTTCATCCAGGTATTTTTTGTATTTGATCGCGGAGGCTTTGCTGTCGCAGGCCAATTGGCCTTTTAAACCGTCGTTAATGTTTTTAACGAAGTGATTGGCAATATCCAAAGCAATTAATCGAATCCGGTCATCCGCACTGTACACCTGCCCTTTTTTAGCAAACTTGCGCTTCAAGTCGGTTTTCTGCTCGTCGGAAAGACCTTCGGTAATACGTTCAAACCAGCTGTCGATTGCGCGTTCGTTGACATCCAGATCCGGAATTCGCTCTTCGTATAACAAAGGTGTAACGGTTTGGTCCTCCACCGCGCGCTGCATGGTATAGGCATGCACAATGGGGCCAAATTTATTGGTGGTTTTGTCGTCCTTTAAAAGTGGAGTGCCGGTAAATGCCACAAACGCGGCGTTCGGCAACGCCTGCTTCATGCGGATATGGTTTTCACCACCCTGGCTGCGGTGGCCCTCATCAATCAGCACAATAATGTCGGGACTGGTGTTTACACACTCTGGCAATTTGGTGGCGGTATTAAATTTCTGGATCAATGAAAAAATAATCCGCTCGGTGCCTTTGCCAATCTGCTCCGCCAAACGTTTGCCGGAAGTCGCCATGGCGGCATCTTTGTCTTTTTTTCCGGCCAGTTCACCGCCAGATGCAAAGGTTTTGCTCAATTGGTTTTCCAAGTCCACCCGGTCCGTTACCACCACAATGCGGCACTGCTTAAGGCTGTCGTGCAGAATCAGCGCTTTGCTTAAAAACACCATGGTGAAAGACTTGCCGGAACCCGTAGTGTGCCAAATCACACCACCTTCACGGCCACCGTCCGGGCGGCGGATATTGATGCGCTCGATCAGCCGTTTAATGCCAAATACTTGTTGGTAGCGAGCAACAATTTTGCCGGCCTTTTTATCAAACAGCGTGAAATAACGAGTCATCTCCAACAAACGCTGCGGGCTTATCAGGCTGATCAACAGGCGATCCTGCCCAGTAACCGCTAATTCCGCGGCAGTCAAATTGCGGTACCAATCCAGGTCTTTTGCGGGGCGATGGCCAAACAAATTTTTAAGTTGAATATCCGACAATTTTTTATTTTTGATGGCAAACATTTCCGCATCGGAAATATCCTCCTCACGCCACGCGGCCCAGAACTTCAAGGGTGTTCCGCAGGTGCCATAACGGCCTTCATATCCGTTAATCGATAGCAACAATTGGCTGTAGACAAACAACAAGGGAATTTCATCGTGGCGCTGATTGCGCAGACTTTGGGAAATACCTTCGTCAATCGTCGGCCCTTTCTTGGCATTGCCATCCGGACGCTTGGCTTCAATCACCACCAAGGGAATGCCGTTGACGAAACACACAATGTCCGGGCGCCGGTTTTCAATACCGCCCGAGCGGGTAATGGCAAATTCCTCAGTAAACACAAAACTGTTATTCGCAGGGTTTTGCCAATCAATCAGCGCAATCGTCGGGTTGGCTTTTTTACCATCCACAAATTCAGTAACGGAAATGCCGTACAACAAATGGTTGTACATGCGCTCATTGGCAATTAATAACCCTTCGTTTAACGCGGGGCTGCACACCTCGTGGATCAAATTGTCGATGGATTTTTCCGATAGCGGATATTGCCTGCCCGCAAACATAAAAGTGCGTTTTTGCAACTCTGCACGAAGCAATTGGCGCAACACCACCTGATCCGCTTTGCCGTCACGCGCCGCCAATGCCTGCTCCGGCAAAAGAAACGACCAGCCCAGGTTCGTCAGCAAGGCCAGGGCGGGAAGTTTTGCACTGTATTCTTCTTGGAATTTGGGGATGGAGTAAGTCACGCTTTGTCCTTGTTATTCCGCTTTCTGCCAATTCAACAAGGCGGCGATATCCCGCTCGCCTTGTTGTCTTTCAGTATGCATTGTGTATCGAACTATCCGGGATTTCCGGATGGTTGCATTTTGGCCAATCTCTTGACCAAAGCAGGCCATGTTGCGCTGTAGGCTTCACTCATCGACTCTAATCCCTTGCTGCTTCAGCCAGTTCAAGCCTTTGGGTGTCGCTTTGTAGGCCTGTTCCGGATGATTGGCCACCTCTGGGTGGGTATAACCAATCAACTCTTCCTGTGCTCGCAGGGGGTTAAGGTGCATACTTTTCAACGTTTTAACCTGCCGCCCAGCTAGCAAAACAGCCAATTGTTCGGCCTTATAGGGACGAAGTGCACATAGCCAAACGATCAATGGCCATAACTTATCTCTGCGAGCTTTGGGGGTAAGTTCTGCAAGGTGCTTCTGCAAATCGGTTGGCAGTTCTACCGCATCTGGGTCGAGGTCACCCGTATTTGAGCTGAGGTCACCCGTATTTGAGCGGAGGTCACCCGTATTTGAGCTGAGGTCACCCGTATTTGAGATATTCGAGAACAGGGGCAACTCTTGGAAATCTGTTTGATCAACCAAACGGTAGTAGGTCGCAGGCCCCGCACCGCCTTGCTTCAATAAACGGCACTGATGGTGCAGGCGTTTAAGTACCTGGCTGGCTGCCAAGGTATCCAATCCCGTAATTGCACGTAATCCAGCGTTATCGACCGCACCTGTTTCCTTGGCGAGAATCAACGCTCGTGCTTCGTTATCTGATAGTTGAAGGTGAGAAAACTGTTTAAGCCAGTGCAACTGCTCCTCACCGAGCAATTGGTGCAGCAGGTAAATGGCGTGGAACTCATTAGCCTGAACATTGCTGGAAAACACCGGAACCGCAAGACCGGCTTCGGTGAGCAAACGTCGCATGGTGCGAATACCGGAGCCTTTGGTTTCAGCAAAATTCAGGTCATACAGGACAGATGCCAGAACGGGATTACGCAATTTTGATCCCATTTCACCCAGTATGGCTTCTGGTTTCAGTGAGTAACCTGCATTGCGAATTTCAATCCTATTGCTATAACGCACAACCATAATGGGTTGGTTCACGTAATAGTCGCGATGCATTACCGCATTAACCACCGCTTCACGAACCACCTTATAGGGTAATAACGGCTCATCTGAACGCTGCAAATCACCTTCTTTCAAACGAAAATGCTTAGGCAGATCGTCAATAATGGTACTTTCCAGTTTTGGAATCAGACGCAACAATGGTTCTCGCAAATCGAGCGTAGTGACAAAACGTTGCTCAGGGTCTTCTATCCATTGGGTTCCCGCGATACGCACATAATCAACTCGCATAGCAGGTAATAGCCGACGTAACGACAATGGCTTTCCCATTAACAGCAATCCAGCCACATTAGGAACCCACTGCTCTCCCCTTTTTTTAACGAGATTCAGCGCTCGAAGCATTTCGGGATCACTGACATTCAGCTCTTCAGCATTGGGGCGGACTTTTGTGCGCAGGTTCCGATAGAGCTCAATCGCTGCAGGATCCAGATCATCCCACTCCGCCTCGGCAAGTACGACCTGTTCAAAACCGGTGCCTGTCTTTGCCAACAGTAGCGGTTCTATATCTGCCTGAGTACATTCATAATCACCATTCAGGCCGCGTCGCCATACACCCGTCTTGCGCTTATTCTTGCTGTCAAACTTGCCTTTAAAAGTGCAGGGCTTTGCCACAGGATCCAATTCAGGTACAAACACCGAAATTACGGATTTGCCTTCCAGCTCTACCGCTTTCGCTTCTATTGGAACAGCCTGCTCAAACTGTTCCCGGCAGTTGAGTTGCAGCTCGCTTAGCAGCTTTTCCGTGTTATCAATTCCAGACACATAGAATTTTGGATGTGGCGCATCAGCTTCGGCTTCGCTTACACCCAATAGAAGGTAGCCGCCGCCAAGCCCAGGCTCATTAGCAAGCGCGCAGACCGTTTGCATTACTGAACTGCCAATTTCACTACCACGCTTAGCCTCAATGCGTGGACATTCGTCTAACTGACGCAGCTGCTCAAGCAGTGAAGCTGGAGTAAATTCATTCATTTTTGAACCTCCTGCTAACTACGGAATGTCCGCGACGCATTCAGGAGAGCATCTTGGAAGTGGCGATTCATATATTCTCCTTTTTCTTTAATCCGAGAGGGCAGTTGTTCGGTCAAACCGAACAACTGCCCTCTCGGATTTGATTGAACTTGTAAGTAATCTTTACAAGTTGCACCTGGTTCCAGTCTCCCTCGTCATACACTATTGGATTCCGCCCATTACCAATATTCAGGTTTAATGATTGGCTTTTTCTGAGTCGAGATCTTTGCTGGGAGTTGGCAGTCTGCCAATTCTTCATCCGTGATATATCGCCGGGTCCAGTCGGCATATTGGCTTAGCTGTTCATTGCCGGGCCGTCCATGAGTGCTTTTACGTATGGGTAGCACAACGCCAATTTTTACCTGATCGGCAAAATCCTCACGAATGGCGGCAAGCGCAGGTGCCAAATCGGTATCGTTGGATACAAATACCAACTGTTGGACGAGTCCCTTTGCCGTGTCACGGTAAGCTTCCAGCGCTATATTCACATCGGTCTGTTTCTCTTCCAGTTTCCATACATCAACCCTAGCCGTTTTATTCGGTGGTTGCTGGTATATGGGCAAACAAGCCTTCTCGAGCGCGTAGTAGCCTTTGATGATGCGAACGTAGTCCGGGTAAAGCTGCATCAATGCTCGATGGTAAGCCTGCTGGGCGTGCTGAGCGGCTTGGCCATTACTGGCAATTTTTGCCCGAATATCCGCAGTAAAGAACTTGAGAGAAACTGGCTGGCAGGAGGGGCTTTGTGCATGCAGGATGCGTTGGAAAAACAGCTTGTACAGGTCCAGCCACTTATCCTTGGAGTGCTTAAGACACCCGTAGAAAAGGTTATAACCATCGATATAAACGATTGTTTTCAAAGCACTTTCCCTGGCCTAGAAATGAAAAAACCGCCCAGAAGGCGGTTTTTCCGCCCCAAGCAGCAACCAACTGAATGGCCCTGCAAGGGGTGAGTCGTGCTGTAAGTATAGCCAACAACCAACTGAATGCAATGGGGTTGGGGACGCGCAAAGGCAGGCGATACACCTGAAAGCTCCTTGTTTTTAGCGGGTGTGACTTGTGTCATAAACCGAGTCTCTATATCCCTCGTCTCGTCGCTGCAAATATATCCGAACCGACATGACTGCCTCCTTAGTCGACTCTTACCCTACGTTTACCTGTTAATAGCTGCTGCATTAGGGCCTTTTTCTCCTGCTTTAAGGCATTGAGCTTTTGTTGCAGGGCGGAGATTTCCTGATCGGCGTTGGAAAGTACGGCGGCGATTTTTTGTTGTTCTTCATAGCTGGGATAGTGAACAATGGTCGTCCTTAAGTCTGTCGAACTAATATTCAACTGGGCTGCACCAGCAGCTTTGTCGAGTATCGACTGCTGGATCTTATCGGATAGATACAAATACGTAACAAACAGTTGCACAGCGCATTCTTTGGCCAGTATTCGCCCGACACGTTGATTAAGAAAACACGGAAGATCTTGTTCTTTTACCCAGCCATAATTACTCAAACTGCCAGACATTCCGAATACGAAGTCACCGGTTTTCAACTTGAATCTATCAAGACCAATAGTGCTCTCTGGAATAACTTTAGCTGCACTGGAAATATCTATACCTCCAGCTTTAAAGTCACTCATTCGAATAATAGGGATACCCTTATCTGAGTCGGTAAAATCATTACTCTTGAACGCATAGCCAGAATCAATATTGGCAATATCGCTCAGCTTTCCTTTTTTCCACTCCCCACTAAACCTAACCCCATTCTTATCCAACAACCGCTTCTTCCCAGTAAGCAACTGCTGCATCAAGGCTTTTTTCTGCTGCTGGCTGTTGGCGAGCAGTTTTTCGGTGACGGTGATGGCCTTATCCCAGGTGGAGAGGATTTGGGCGATTTTTTTTTGTTCGGGTAATGGTGGGAGCGAAACCTTAACTTTTGCTAAATCTTTTTGCCCTATATTAGCTCGAACAGCTCCCTGTCCAAGTTTTATTACTTGATTTCTAAACTTGGATGATTGAAATAAATACACAGAATACGCAGGAGAGAGGATTCCATTGCTTGGCCTAGCGCGAATTACAAAGCCACCAAAAACAGCAGGTTTATCGTCTAGATAAACTGCTGACATGGCTATTTCATCAAATGTCTCGGAGGTGCGATTAAATAACACGTCTCCAAACTTAAGCAAGTTACTTTCTAACTGACTTTCAGCGACATTAACCCGCCCTATAATCTTATCTTCAGTAAGGATATCGTTACCAAAAACATCCATAACATTAACGAATTTTAGCCCGTACCCATATTGGCTCTTATCAGCATTAAGCCCATTCTTGAACTCCATAAAATCGCCAAGGTGGCACGACATCCATGAATTAGGCACCATATCCCAACTCCTCCAGATACTTGGCAACGTCAGCCTCTACACCCAGCGCCCACCAATAAGTGGCAAAGCTTTTCTCCACAGCTCTGGCCACCAAATTGATAAAGTCGCTGTAGTCACCGCTGCAATGGGCTTTGTCCAACGCCTGGTAGTAATCCAGTCGTTGGGCCACTTCAATCACGGTGGCGGGAAAACCGGCTTTCATCAGTTCCAGATTCATCAGCAAACGCGAGGTGCGGCCATTGCCGTCGACAAAGGGGTGTATTTTTACAAATTCGCCATGTATCCGTGCCGCCCGTTCAACTGGGTGTAGTTGCTGTGCCTCGTTGCTGCACCATTGGCTGAAGGCCGCCATAAGCTCTGGCACTTGCAGGGCGCTAGGCGGGCGATGTTCGGCACCGGAAATCAGTACATTCACTTGGCGGTAGCGTCCAGCGTTGTCTGCGTCGATATTTTTCAGTACCAGCTGGTGCAGGTTTTTAATGGTCCATTCATCCAGTGGCTGCTGCTTTTCAACCAGTTCTTCCACCATCAGGATGGCATCGCGGTGGTTGATGGCTTCAAAATGTTCGCGCAGGGTTTTGCCGCCAATGGTGATGCCTTCCAGCGCCACCTTGGTTTCTTTCAGCGTGAGGGTATTACCTTCAATCGCGTTGCTGTGGTACGTCCATTGCAGCACCAGTTCTTCGTGCAGGCTGGCGGTAACGGCCTTGTCCAGCGGACGGTATTCGTCCAGCTTGGCTTTAAGGGCATCGAGCTTAGCGAATGGTTTCATAACCCAACTCCTCCAGGTACTTGGCCATTTCGGTTTCCAGCTCGGTTAGTTGCGCTTTTAATGTCTCACGCTCTGCACGCACGGCCATCAGGTCGATTTCTTCCTCTTCCTCAAAGGTATCCACATAGCGCGGAATATTCAGGTTGTAGTCGTTCTCGCGGATTTCATTGAGGCTGGCGACGTAGGCGTATTTATCCACGTCTTTGCCAGCGCGATAGGTCTCGACGATTTTGCGGATATTGTCTTCGGTCAACAGATTCTGGTTTTTACCGGCTTTGAATTCGCGCGAGGCGTCGATAAACATCACTGAATCATCGGCTTTATCGCGGGCGAAAATCAGAATGGCGGCGGGGATACCGGTGCCGTAAAAGAGTTTTTCCGGCAGGCCGATTACCGCATCCAGCAGATTTTCTTCAATCAGTTTTTGGCGAATCGCGCCTTCGCTGGAGCCGCGAAAGAGTACGCCGTGGGGCACTACTACGCCCATCCTTCCCGTTTTGGGTTTTAGGGTTTCGATCATATGCAGGATAAAGGCGTAGTCGCCTTTGGTTTTGGGCGGCAGGCCGCGGCGGAAGCGGCCGAATTTATCGTGTTCCGCGTCTTCATAACCCCATTTGTCCAAGCTGAATGGCGGGTTGGCGGTGACTATGTCGAACAGCATCAAGTTGCCGTTTTTATCCAGCAGTTTGGGGTTGCGGATGGTGTCGCCCCATTCGATTTTGTGGTTGTCCTCGCCGTGCAGAAACATATTCATTTTGGCCAGCGACCAGGTGGAGCCGATCGCTTCCTGGCCGTAGAGGGCGTAATGCTTGCTGCCATGGTTGGCCACAATTTTGCGGCCGCACTTCATCAGCAGAGAGCCGGAACCGCAGGCCGGGTCGCAGATGGTGTCGCCCGGTTGCGGGTCGAGCAGTTCGGCAATCAGGTCGGAGACTTCCGGTGGCGTATAAAACTCACCGGCTTTCTGACCGCCGCTGGCGGCGAAGTTTTTGATTAGATATTCGTAGGCATTGCCAATAACATCCAGATTGCCCACGCGGCTGGGTCTGAGATTGAGTTCCGGTTTGGCGAAATCTTCCAGTAGGTGGCGCAGGATGGTGTTTTTTTGTTTTTCTTCGCCCAGGCGATCGGTGTTGAAGGAAATATCCTGGAACACGCTTTTGCCAGCATCCTTGAGTTTGGTGCCGTTGGCTTCTTCAATGGCGTGCAGCGCTTGATCGATGCGCTCGCCATTGCCGGGCTCGTGACGGCGTTCGTATAAAGCGTAAAAACTGGCTTCTTTGGGCAGCACAAAGCGCTCGTTTTTCATCATTTCTTCGATCAATTCCGGTTCATCACCGTATTGCGCTTGGTAACTGTCGTAATGGTCCTGCCATACATCTGAGATGTATTTCAGAAACAGCATGGTGAGGATGAAATCTTTGTAGGTATCCGCGCTGATGGTGCCGCGAAAGGTATCGCAGGCGGCCCACAATGCTTTATTTACGCTGTCCTGGCTGATTTTGTCGGCCGTAGTCAGGACCTTTTTTTCCAGATTAATTTTTTCGTTTGCACTCATTCAATTTACTTCCTGATTCATTTTGATCGCCCAGCTTTTTTGCGGCGAATTTCAATATTCGATTTTGTATGGTGACCATTCCAAACATTTGCTCGATATGGTCGCGGCTACACCGAATTAAACAAGTCTTTGGCAATCGTTGCCATCATGCGCTCGCCGTTGTTAATCAGTGTTTGCACCAGCTTTTGTTCTTCCGCCAGGGTTTTGGCCATACCTAAAATCGCCCGCTGTTTGGCAAGCGGCGGAATAACCACCGGAGCGTCTTCCAGCACACTGCGGCGAATGCTTTTGGTTAAGGTGCCTTCGGCGTTTTGCTCAAAGTAGCGCTGTACCGGCCCTTGATTGAACAACCACACCATAAATTCCGGCAGCACGTCTTTTGTCTTCAGGCTGATCACAAAAAAATGCGGCGCCGCAACAGCTTGTTTGCCAGTGGTCACCAACGTATGGTCTACAGATACAGCGTAGTTATGGTTGCCGCGGGCGGCCACCAAGATATCGCCGGGGCTCAGGTAATCCGGTTGGCGCTTTCCTGTCAGCCTGGTTTCCAGGCAGCTCGACCAGCGAATACCGTCAGCTGGAGAAGCGTCCTTCATCTGCACCACAACCACAGACGAGCCCGCCACTTCGGGGATTTTGCCCCGGAATGGATAGCCTGCGTTGATGGATGCTAGTTGCTTGAGCTTCACTTTTTATAGTTCATCGCCGATGATGCAGAGAATGGTCCGCTGGCCTGGGCTGAGTGTCAAGCAAAGTTTGCGTCATTATTGTTGCCAGATAACGTCTGTTTGAGCAGTCGCTGAATTCAAGCTTAGAATGAGCAACCTTCAACAAAGGCCAACCCGGTCATCTGCGGACCTGGAAGGAACTCACTTCAATCAAGCCTCAGGAGAAGAGATTTATGGATTTCAAAGTGCTTTGGGATAACTTTCCGCGAACAGACGAAATTAAACGAGATGCACTAATAAACAAAACGACAGTAACAAGCCTTTCACCGATTACTGCGCAATAAATCTCAGCGAATGCTTTATTAAATCGGGCATAGACATCAGCGCTATCAAGGCAAAACGCTGTTGGTCGCATTCAGGTAAACTACACATAGTATTGGCTGAATAATTTGCAAAAGGCCTTCTCACCGCTCCTATAGCCGGTCTATCACCAATGCAACAAATTGAACCAGGTTCGTTTCAGACTTCGCTCAAAGGGAAAACTGGTGTGATTTTTTTCAAAGACTATTTGCAGCGAAAAGTTTGAAAATAGAAGTGGCGATCATATCGATTTATGGAACAAAAATGAAATAACTAGCAGCGGAATGTTCATGAGATCTGTTTATGAGCTTTTCGGCGTCGTTTCTGACCTAAATAAAAGTAGAGAAATTTGGTTCTGGGAGGTCAAATGAAACAAGCTATTTCAATATTGTTATTAACAACTGTGAGCTTTATCGCGAATTTTTCGGTCTTTCTCTACTCCTACAGAATTTTGGCTTTTCCCCATCTTCATGAAGCACAGCGCATGGAAAATGCGCCAACAATCTTTTCTGTTGTACTGGCGGGATTTTTGAGTTGCGCAATTGTTACAGCAATACTTGCGCGCAAGCTGTGCATCAATAAGAAGCGAGAAGCTGTTTAGTAGCTGACGTCTGTTTTATCAAGTGGCTTACGGAGCACAGACGTTGTGCTGGCTGAATTGCCGGAGTTGCGGCAGGTCTAGGTTCGGCCGTCACATGTATTTATCCAACACACCTCCGCGTCTTTCATCATCAACGAAATGCCGACCCCACGGTCGGCATTATTTTGAAACTTAAATCGTACCGGACGATCACTTTTTTCAGGTGATCCACCAGCGGCCGAATATCAATCGAGCTGCGTAAAGTTCACCGGAATCCACTCGTAGGAGTGGCCTTTCTTACGCAAATGGCCCACGCCGGGGAATTGAATGTGCGCTGCACCAATCAAAATTCCATCCTTCGCAGCCTGTTTAAAAATTTTCTCGCGCTGCGCCGCCGCTTTTTTCTGATCTGTATCGAACGCGATCGTCACTTTCGGATGCTCCAACTGCACCGCCGCCACGTGGATCAAGTCGCCAATTAACCACAGTTTTTGTCCCTGGCTTTCCACCTCATAAACTGTGTGACCGACGGTGTGACCGTAAGTTGAAAGAGCTTTAATTCCGGGAGGCAATTGAGTTTTATGCTCGAACGGCGCGAGTTTTCCTGCGCTTTGGTAAGGAGTCAACATGGCGATAGCATTTGCGTATGACGCTTTCTCTTCATCCGGCGCGTTATTCAGATTGTCTTGGCTCAGCCAGAAATCCACATCTTTTTTGTCCACATGAACCACCGCATTGGGAAAGGCCAAAGTGTTTTCGCTCACCAAACCGCCAATGTGATCCGTATGCAGGTGGGTGATGTAAATATCATCGATTTGCTCAGGCTCGTAACCGGATGCCTGCAGGTTGGCGACGAACTTGCCTAGGGTCGGCCCAAAAAGCACACCGGCACCCGCGTCGATCAGTAGCAATCGATCACCGGTGTTGATCACATAAGCGTTTATCGATGTCTCCACCGGTACATTTAAAAATGCCTTTTCCAGGGCAGCATGGGTTTTATGTTCGGGATGATTCAGCAACTGGTCTACCGGCAACTCGACCGTCCCGTCATTGATCGCCGTCACCTCAACTTCGCCGACCATTAATCGGTAGAAACCCGGAGCGGACGTTTGCGCGAGTGGCGCTGCGGCTGTGGCAATGTGACTGCCGAGACCGCCGAGCAAAGTTGCGGATGCAAGCACGGCTACCGACACAAGTTTTTTTAGCGAGAACACAGACATAAAAACTCCTTGGGATCTAACCCATCTGCACACGTGGAATGGGCCGAACACTAGGCTGTGCCCGGCGGGGAAATAGGCGTTGCTGAAAATCGCACAATAACGCCATTTATGCAAAGAAAAGCTTTTCTAAAGAACACGTTAATTGGATATCTGCAATATCGGATGCCATTTGTTTATTTTTACGATTGCAGAACGGCATGTGATCGCGATCCCATGTGTACTTTCGGCGTTGGTCTATTTGTTATCATGCCCCGGATCAGTGCAAAGCACCGGGTCAACGCGCAGCAAATCGAACCCTACACCGGAGAATATTCCATGTGGTTGCAGAAAGAAGTCCAACTCAAAGCCCGCCCGCGCGGTTTTCATTTGATTACCCAGGACGTGCTGGCCGAGTTGCCGGAATTGCGGCAGGTGTCGGTTGGGCTGCTGCATGTCTTTATTCAGCACACCTCCGCCTCTCTCACCGTCAACGAAAACGCCGACCCGACGGTGCGGCAGGATTTTGAAAGCTATTTCAATCGCGCCGTGCCCGAGGACCAGCCCTACTATCGCCACAACGACGAAGGCAGCGACGACCTGCCCGCGCATCTTAAATCCAGCATTCTTGGAAGTAGTGTCAGCCTGCCGATTAAAAACGGCCGGTTGAATCTAGGCACTTGGCAGGGAATTTATTTTAAGTACGAATGTCAGCGTATTCCGTCTAATAAATACACGCTTGATCATTGACGCATGCAAATCAGGGTGCACGTCTGCTTCCAATCATTTTGAAAGCGCTGGAACGAGCTGAACTGCGAATCTATCAATGCCACTAAGGTGTCTGGAGATCTTATCGGCCGCCTGGCGACTGCAGGAGTGATTAGGTGGGGTAGATGTCAATGTCGTCCCTCGCTATGCAATTGCGTCACTTGCGCAACATCCGCAGCCCGTTGGCCACCACCAAAAGACTCGCGCCCATGTCTGCGAGGACTGCCATCCAAAGTGTCGCGGTGCCGAGCACGGCAAACACCAGAAACACAGCCTTGATGCCGATGGCGAGCGTGATGTTCTGAATCAGGATGCGCGCGGTTTCACGCGAGAGCTCAATAAAGAGCGGGATCTTACGCAGGTCGTCGTCCATCAATGCCACATCGGCCGTTTCGATCGCGGTGTCGGTACCTGCCGCACCCATGGCAAAACCGATATCCGCCCGGGCGAGCGCCGGCGCATCGTTGATGCCATCGCCCACCATGCCGATGGGGCCTCCCTGGTTCACGAGCGACTCCACGGTCTTGAACTTATCTTCAGGTAATAAACTTCCGTGCGCCTCGTCGATACCCACCTCGCGTGCGATCGCCTCGGCAGTATGGCGGTTATCGCCCGTCAGCATCACGGTCTTCACCCCGAGTGCGTGCAGCTGTTCGATCGCTTGGCGGCTGCTCGGCTTAACCGTATCGGCAACGGCGAAGAGGCCCAGCGCTTGTTGCTCGCTCGCCACCAACACCACCGTTTTACCCTCGCGCTCAAGTGCCTCTAACTGTCTCTCTAGCTCCGGCGAGCAAATCCCCAGCTCTTCCATCAACCGATGATTGCCCAGGTAGTAGCGCTTGCCCGCGAGCGTGCCTTGGACGCCACGGCCGGGAATGGCCGCGAAGTCCGTGATTTCATCGCGGTGATGGATCTTTTCGGTTCTCGCGCGCACCAGTGCTTGAGACACCGGATGATCGGACCGGGCGGCCAGGCGAAGCGCCACACCCTCGACATCCAGCCCTGGCTCTGAAACTAAACGCATGCAGTCGGTTTGTTCGGGCTTGCCATGGGTGAGCGTGCCGGTCTTGTCGAGCGCGAGCACCCTGAGATTCTTTCCAGCCTCCAGGTACACGCCGCCCTTGACCAGGATGCCGTGGCGAGTGGCCGCGGCCAGGCCACTGACAATGGTGACTGGGGTGGAGATAACCAGCGCGCAAGGACACGCCACCACCAGCAGTACCAGTGCCCGGTACACCCATTCGAACCAGGCCCCGCCCGTGAACAGTGGCGGAATCAGCGCAACCAGTACGGCGAGCATAAAAACTGTCGGTGTATACACCTTGGAGAAACGATCCACAAAGCGCTGCGTCGGTGCTCGAGCGCCTTGCGCATCTTCCACTGCATGGATAATGCGCGCGAGCGTGGTATTACCGGCCGCGGCCGTGACGCGGTACTCGAAGGAGCCAGACTCGTTGATGGTACCGGCAAAGACCGGGTCGTTCTCGGCTTTCTCAACCGGGAGGCTCTCACCCGTGATCGGCGCTTGGTTGACGCTGGAGCGGCCAGAGACAACCGTGCCATCCAGGGCGATCCGCTCCCCTGGGCGCACGCGAACGAGCGCACCGATGGGTACCGCTTTGGAATCGACTTCCATCCAGCTTCCGTCACTCTGGCGCACGGTCGCCGTCTCTGGCGCCATCTCTAATAAGCCGCGAATGGCGTTACGCGCCCGGTCGATGGACTTCGCCTCGATCACCTCCGCGAGCGCAAACAGCACCATTACCATGGCTGCCTCGGGCCACTGGCCAATCAGGATCGCCCCGGTGACTGCGATGCTCATCAAGGCATTGATGTTGAGGTTGCGGTTCTTGAGCGCAATCCAGCCTTTTTTGTAGGTCGAGAGGCCGCCCATCAAGATGGCAAGCAGCGCCAAGGCGGCGGGCGCCCAGGGAGTCCAGAACTCGGTAAGCTCTGCCACTTCCGCGCCGAACGCCGCGACGCCCGCAACGGCAAGTGGCCACCACGCGGTTTTCGGCGAGACGGGCGGCTGCACCTCTGTCTCTCGCTCGATCTCCGGCGTAAAGCCCAACTCGCCGATCGCGCCGACGATTCGCTCCAGTGCCCCCGGCGCGTGGCGGACGGTCAACACCCGCTGCAACAGATTGAACTCAAGCCCCTCCACGCCCTTCATGCGCGAGAGCTTGTCGCGGATCAGTTTCTCTTCCGTGGGGCAGTCCATTTGCTGGATGCGAATGCGGGTTTTGTTGTCCCCGCCAAGCGGCTCTGCCGACATACCGAGGCTAGCAATCGCTGCTCGGATTGGCTCATGCGAGGGCAGTTCATGCTGCACGGTGAGCGTTCGCTTGATGAGATTGAATTCAAGGCCGAGCACGCCCGGCATGGGCTCGAGCTTGCTACGAAGCAGTGCTTCCTCCGTTGGGCAATCCATCTGCTCAATGCGAAAGCGTGCTTGTAGAGCTTGAGCAGGAACCGCTGTGGAGGACGCGCCAGGTTTGGGCATGCCGGTGCTTGCGCGGCAGGTTGAATCGCAACAGTCGGACATCTCTTTCTCCTCTAGTGGGCTCTCTGGACTTGTCCAGTTAACACCCTGAAGTTACTATAGGGTCAAGTCCCATTCGAGAATGTGATAATGCGAATTGGCGAGCTGGCGAAAAAACTCGACTGTCCCGTAGATACGATCCGTTACTGGGAGCGCGAGCAGCTGTTGCCAAAGCCCTCCCGGACCGAGGGCAACTATCGAGCCTACAGCGAGTCGGATTTTGAGCATCTGCTGTTCGTACGCAATTGTCGTGCGCTGGATATGAGCCTCGATGAGATTCGACAGCTGCTGAGATTCAAAGGCCAGCCGAAGAACCACTGCGGTCGGGTTAATGATTTGATCGATCACCACATCGAGGAGGTGGTGCAAAAGATTGAGACGCTGCAGCTGCTGGAGACTCAGCTGCGAGCGCTCCGGCAGCAGTGCGACGAGGATCGAGAGATCGAGCAGTGCGGTATCCTTCGCGGACTGACCGACAGCGACTTGGGCCCGTGACACGTAGATCGTTGCGGGCGCAGGTATGACTACTTCAAAAGAGAGCAAGGGTGTTTTGACGAAACGTTGGGTGGCGATTTTTTGGTTGATCCTGGTGGCTCTGCAGTCCGTGACGGTCGCTGCGGATACGCACCGGTTTCATCCGTCGCAAGATCACCATCTGGAGTTTCAAGCCTCTGACGATGAGCACCCGCACGGGGATGAAGATCGTACGAGTGCCGGCAGCGATAACGCCGGTTCAAACACATCGGCCGATACCTGCCAGCACTGTTGTCACTGCCACGGATCGTTCCACGCCATATTTTCCTCTCAAATTCCGACTATTCACGCAGAACCCTCGCAGAAATTTCCTGCATACCTCGCGGCATTCACATCCGCCCAACCTTCGACCCTGTTTCGGCCACCCAAAGCCTAACGTTCCAACCTCATCCGAAGCCGTTTAACCGGTTCCTTAGTGGAAGCCGGTCCTCATTCATCATTGGTAGGATGTTCACGATGAACCGATTTGGTTTTTGGGCTCGGCCCGCGCTTTCGCGTGCCTGGGCCGCGCATGGATTTTTCTTGGCGTTTTTGCTCTGCAGTACTGCGAGCCACGGACAATCCCAAGCAAGCGCACTCACACTCGATGACGCCATCTTGAAGGCGCTACAACACAATCCACGACTGCAGGTCTTCGACGTGCGGATGCGTGGCCTGCAAGGACTCGAACAAACCGCGAAGTTGAGGCCGGGCTTCGAGATCGAAGCCGACATTGAAAACTTCGCAGGCAGCGGGGAGTTTCAAGGATCCGGTGCCGCCGAGCAGACGGTCGCGCTCTCTTCGGTCATCGAAATGGGCGGCAAACGCGCGGCCCGAATGGCCGAGGCCAGCGCTCGAACGCGCCTGGTCGCGGCCGAGCGCGAGGCGGAGGCCTTGGACCTGCTCGGCGATGTGACGCAAAGCTTCGCCACCGCCTTGGGCGCGCAGCGGCGCCTGGAGCTTGCCCAAGATGCGCTCGCCCTGGCGCGTACCACCTTACAGACCGTTCGAAAGCGCGCTGAGGCCGGCGCTGCGCCCGAGGCCGAAGTACTGCGGGCCAAGGCGGCGCTTGAACAGGCGCAGATTGCGCTCTCGCAGCTCGAGCGGGCTTTCGCCGTGCAAAAGGTGCACCTCGCCGCGCTCTGGGGCGAGACGAATGCGGACTTTACCCAGCTGCAGGGCGATCTCTTCCGGTTCCCGCCGTCGGACGATTTCGAATCCCTCTTTGCCCGCGCCAAGGAAAGCGCGGCGATCGCCGTCTTCGCGAATGAAGCTCGCGTGAAAGAGGCAGCGCTTCGACTCGCGCGAGCGCAAGGCTCGAGCGATGTGGCTTGGGCCTTGGGTGCTCGCCGGATCGAACCGACGGGCGATACGGCGCTGGTTGCGAGCGTCAGTGTGCCACTCTTTTCGGGCCGGCGCGCGCGCGGTGACATCGTGGCCGCAGAGGCCGAGCGTGACCAAGTGCAGCTTCGCCAGGAGGCGGCTCTGCTCGCTCTGCACGCGCAGCTTTTTGAGGCTTACCAGAGCCGCGCACAGAGCATTGAAGCCGCCACCGCGCTGAAAAACAACGTGATTCCCGCCCTTGAGCGCGCACTGCAAGCGACCCGCACGGCGTACGAGCGCGGCCGTTACAGCTATCTCGATTTGATCGGAGCGCAGCGCGAACTGCTCGATGCCCAACGAAACGCCATCGATGCGGCCGCTTCTGCGCTGGTATTTGGCGCGCTGATCGAACAGCTCACCGCCGAACCCTTGAAGGCTCGGAGCACCGCCCAACAGACCCGGCGCACGACAGACACAGGACAGATCCCATGAAACACATTTACTTTCTTCTCATCGTCACCGCGGCCTTGACGTTCAGTGCCCGCCTCACTTCGGCCCAAGGCGAAGACACCGATCCTGCGCAGCATGAAGAACACGAGCAGCACGAGGGACATGAAGATCACGAAGCTCAGGATGGCCACAAAGAAAAGGAGCATGACGAGCATGAAGGTCATGGCGAGCACGGGCACGATGATCACGCTGAGGAAGGCGTCGTCCGCATCCGGCCCGAGATGGCACAACAGGTCGGCATCACCGTCAGGAACGCCGGGCCCGGCACCGTTCGCCGAACCTTGACCACCTACGGAAAAGTCATCACACCACCTGGGCAGGAAAGCCATGTCCGGGCGCGCTTTCCAGGCCAGATCACCAAGGTCTATGTCCAGGCCGGTGACGGCGTGAAAGCCGGCGATTTGTTGGCAGAGATCGAGGCCAATGAGAGCCTGCAAACCTACCAGGTTAGAGCCCCCATTGACGGGGTGGTGACCGAGCGTCATGCCAACACCGGCGAGTCCACCCAGGATCAGGCACTCTTTTCCGTGGCGGACCTCGATCCGCTTTGGGTGGAGCTGCACGTGTTTCCGGGGCAACGCCCCGAAGTCGCACCCGGTCAGCCTGTTGCGCTGTCCGCTGGCGGGCTGAATCAGGAGAGCACGCTCCGCTATCTGCTACCAAGCGGTGACGGGAAACCCTATGTTTTGGCTCGGGCTGAAATCGACAACGCGAGCGGGTTTTGGACGCCGGGACTGCTTGTGCAGGGCGAGGTTGCCGTTGAAACGGTGGAGGTGCCACTTGCGGTGGAGAACCGGGCCATTCAAACCCACGAGGGCACCACCGTGGTGTTTGTTCTGGAGGACAATCGTTACACGGCTCGACCGATCAAGCTCGGCCGAAGCGACGGGCAGACCACCGAAGTCTTGGGTGGCCTTGAAGCCGGTGAAGCGTACGTGGTCGACAATAGCTATCTGATCAAAGCCGACATCGAGAAGTCCGGCGCTGAACACGCTCACTAAGAGGAAGCACAGATGATTGAATCCATCCTGCGCTTCTCGATAGAGCGGCGCTATCTCACCTTGTCCTTTATCTTTGTCCTGATCGGCTTAGGTCTCTGGAGTTACCAGCGCCTGCCGATCGATGCGGTGCCGGACATCACCAACGTCCAGGTGCAGATCAACACGCAGGCCCCCGGGTACTCGCCGCTGGAAGCCGAGCAGCGCATCACGTATCCGGTGGAAACGGCACTCGCGGGCCTGCCGAACCTGTCCTACACGCGCTCGCTATCACGCTATGGCTTATCGCAGGTCACGGTGGTGTTTGAGGAAGGCACGGATATTTATTTCGCACGCAATCTTCTGAACGAGCGTCTAAGCGCAATTAAAAACGCCTTACCTCCGGGTATCGAGCCCGAGATGGGACCCATCGCTACGGGTTTGGGCGAGATTTTCACCTACACCGTTGAGGCCTTGCCGGGCGCGGTTCAAGAAGATGGCTCACCCTACGACGCCACGGCGCTCCGCGAAATTCAGGACTGGATCATCAAGCCTCAGCTCGCGCTTGTACCCGGGGTGGTCGAGGTCAATACCATCGGCGGTTACGCCAAGCAGTACCACGTCACGCCCGATCCGCAAAAGCTGCTTGCTTTCGATGTGACGCTCGATGAGTTGATCGAGGCCCTAAAGAAAAACAACGAGAACCGTGGCGCAGGCTACATCGAGCGTAACGGCCAGCAGTTCCTGGTGCGATCGCCCGGCCAGTTGCAGTCAATTGAGGAGATCGAACAGGTCGTGGTGAAAAGCCATGAGGGTGTGCCGGTGCAGGTTGGGGATCTTGCCGAGGTGGCCATCGGCAAGGAGCTGCGTACCGGAGCCGCCACGCGCGATGGCGTTGAAACGGTACTCGGTACCGCGATGATGCTGATGGGCGAGAACTCGCGCACGGTGGCTCGGGATCTTGCGGAGCGGCTCGAGCAGATCCAGCCTTCACTGCCCGAGGGCATTCGGGTCGAGGCAGTATACGACCGAACCACTTTGGTCGATAAAGCCATTGCGACGGTGAAGAAAAACCTGCTCGAGGGCGCGCTGCTTGTGATCGCGGTGCTGTTCATTCTGCTGGGCAACTTCCGGGCCGCCCTGATCACCGCCGCCGTGATTCCGCTCTCGATGCTGGCCACCATTACGGGGATGGTTCGAACCGGAGTGTCCGCTAATCTCATGAGTCTCGGGGCGCTCGATTTTGGTTTGATCGTGGACGGCGCGGTGATCATCGTCGAGAACACCATCCGGCGCTTGTCGGAGGCGCAAGCGCACAAGGGCGGGTTACTTGAGCGGCGCGAACGGCTAAAGGTCGTGTTCGAGGCGACCAACGAGGTGATCCGCCCGAGCCTCTTTGGAGTGCTGATCATCACCGTCGTCTATATACCGCTGTTCACGCTCACGGGCGTCGAGGGCAAGATGTTCCAGCCCATGGCCGCAACAGTGGTAATGGCTCTCCTGGCCGCCCTGGTCTTGTCGTTGACGGTCGTTCCCGCGGCGGTGGCCACCTTCATGTCCGGCCGGGTCAGCGAGAAGGAAAACCGTGTCATTGGCGCTGCCAAGTCCGCCTATAAGCCTTTGCTTGAAAGCGCGCTGCGGCTTCGGTGGTGGATTGTCTCGGCGGCCACGGTTCTGGTGGCGGCGTCGGCCTGGCTGGCAACAACGTTGGGTTCGGAGTTTGTGCCCCAGCTTGATGAGGGCGACATCGCCCTGCACGCGCTGCGCGTGACCGGAACCGGGCTTGAGCAGTCGGTGGCCATGCAGGAGGCGCTCGAAAAACGCATCCTCACTTTCCCTCAGGTCGAGAAGGTCTTTGCGAAGATCGGCACGCCGGAAGTGGCCACCGATCCCATGCCGCCGAACGTCGCCGATAATTTTGTGATCCTGAAGCCTCGAAGCGAGTGGCCGGATCCGGACCTGCCGAAGTCCGAGCTCGTGGAGCAGATCGAGGCGTCCTTAAGCGAGCTGCCCGGCAACAATTATGAGTTCACCCAGCCGATCGAGATGCGCTTTAATGAGCTGATCTCGGGCGTGCGCTCGGATCTTGGCATTAAGGTCTTTGGGGATGACCTGGATCAGTTACTCACCTCGGCCCAAGCGATCCTTGGGGTCGTCAACGCAATGGAAGGCGCTGCCGATGCCCGGGTCGAACAGGTTGACGGCCTGCCCATGCTCTCGGTGAACCCCAAGCGCATGGCGATTGCCCGCTATGGGCTCAACGTGTCGGACGTTCAGGATTTTGTCGCCACCGCGATCGGCGGTGAGTCCGCAGGGCTCATCTACGAAGGCGATCGCCGCTTTGATCTGGTAGTTCGTTTCCCGGAGGCGCTGCGCCGTGATATCGACCGGCTGCACCAGCTGCCGGTACCGCTCGAAGGTGGCGGTTACGTGCCGTTATCAGAGCTTGCCACTTTGGAAGTTGCACCCGCGCCGAGCCAAATCAGTCGTGAAAACGGCAAGCGCCGGGTGGTGGTCACGGTGAATGTGCGGGATCGGGATCTGGGGTCTTTTGTGGCGCAGGCGCAAGAGCGTATCGCCGCCGAGGTCGAGCTGCCGGCGGGATACTGGCTGGACTACGGCGGCACCTTCGAGCAATTGGCCTCGGCGAGCCAGCGCCTTGCCGTCGTAGTGCCGGTCACCTTCGCCATCATCCTTGCGCTGCTTGTGATGGCGCTCGGCTCAATGAAGGATGCACTCATCATCTTTACCGGCGTGCCCCTGGCACTCACGGGCGGGATACTGGCGTTGTGGCTTCGGGATATGCCGCTGTCGATCTCGGCCGGTGTGGGCTTTATTGCGCTCTCGGGCGTGGCGGTGCTGAACGGGCTGGTGATGCTGACCTTTATCCGCGACCGCTGGCACGAGTCGCGGGACCTGATCCGGTCCATCGTGGATGGGGCGCTACTTCGATTACGTCCGGTGTTGATGACGGCCCTGGTGGCAAGCCTTGGCTTTGTGCCTATGGCGCTCAATACTGGAACCGGTGCAGAGGTTCAAAGACCGCTCGCCACGGTGGTGATCGGCGGAATCATCTCTTCGACATTGCTCACTTTGCTCGTGTTACCGGCCTTGTACCGGATCGTCCATGGAGGGCACAGAAGGCCGAAAAGCACTTGATAGAGCGGACGGGCCCTCTCAGGCCCGTCCGTTCCTTTCACAGAATTAGCTTCCAAGCCCTGCGGAGACAAACGTAAAAAGCACAAAGCCGCCGGTGAAGGCCACTATGGACCAGCGGCTATCCTCGCTCGACTCGTGCGCCTCGGAAATCATGTCTTCAACCGCGGCAACCGCGAGCAGTCCGGCTGTAAAGGCAAGACCCGCCATCTTGAAGGCTTCGCTCTGGTCGCGAAGCACGTAGTACGCGAGTACGGCAGCTGAGAGCACCGGCACCACAAAGAGCGCCGATAGCATCATCCTCTTGGAGCGGGCTATGCCCTTGTCTTTCATGTTGGCAATGGTCGCGTAACCTTCAGGCACGTCCGCGAGCACCTGGCCAAGCGCCAGCACGACGGCCATCGATAGGGACACCGCAGAGCCGGTCCCGATCAACAACCCGTCGCTGAAGAGGTCGATGGCCACCGCAATGTAGATCATCCACATGCCGAGGTTGGCTTGCGGGTGTTGCCCTGCGCGCCCTGAACCTTCTCAACAACCGTTTCAATCCCGATATAGGCAATGCCGCCTAGCCCAAAGGCAATGCCGACGGTCCAGCCGGAAACCACCGAGAGTGCCTCGGGCATCAGCTCGATGGCGATGACCGCGATCACGATACCGGCCGCCCCGTGCAGAGCCTTGTTCAATCGTGTTTGAGGTGTTGCGGTGAATTCGGCCAAGAGGCCACCGGCAAAGTTTCCCAGCGCCGGCAGCAGCGCCAATCCCATCACGGCCCAGATGCTGTTCATCGTGACTCCCAAGTTGATTTCTATCGAAGAGTTGACTCAGGGGTTCTACGGGAGGTGTTGCCGTCGGAGATTCGACTCTGCGGCCGATTGAGCTCTTGTTATCAAACCTCCTGCCATCCCATGACAATGATGCCCATACCCAGCAGCGCCACCGCTGCACCCGCGTAGTCGAAGATCGAGAGCTTCACGCCGTCGACAACCCTCAGCCAGACGAGCGCAGTGGCGACGTAAACGCCACCGTAGGCCGCGTAGATCCGCCCACTCGCACTCGGGTGTAGGGTTAGGAGCCAAGCAAAGAGTGCCAAACTCAAGGCGGCTGGTAAAAGCAGCCAAACGCTACCACCCTTGCGAAGCCACAGATACGGAAGAAAACAGCCCACGATTTCAGCCAACGCAGTAACAACAAAAAGTAAACCGGTTGTGAGGTAAAACACTTAAAAACCTCCTCTGCGATCGAGGCGTAGGGGGTCAACCGGCTTCCATCAATCGCTGGAAGCCCGACATGATTCACCTTTAACCATCGGAAAAGGTGAGAGGTGGGGTTTATAGACTTCGTGCCGCAGCCATGCATGGAAGGACCTTGCAGCACGAACAGGACCGCAACTTTCAGAACTTAGGGTGGAACAAAGGCTTTCCGACGATTATGTGTTTCGGTTTCAAGACGGTCTGCTGATGGATATACACTTTTGTCTCTTCGGAATCTACATATTCAGGTGAGAACAGCGCCCGGCGCTGCTCTTCCTTTTCTGCAAGCCGTCGCTGAAAAAGATTGTCGCTGTCTATGTTCAAATCAGTCTTCATGGCGGCACAAAGAAAACTTCGAAACGGAGAAGATCAACACTATAGTAGCGTGAGCCTGGGGATGAGTCACGTTCGGACGTGGAATAGTCGGTGAGGACGAGAAGATTGGCACCCGGCGGGCGATTCAACCGATAAAAGGACCAATCAGATGTCAGGCCTTAGGCTTCAGCGAGTGCCCCATCAGTTTCAAGCGGCGCAGTGTGCGCTACAGTTGCACGTCGAGTCGACCGAGGCCGGCGCTAAGCTGGAATTGGACCTCTCGCTGCACCCTTGATTCTATTGCTCCCAAGTACATTGAAAGACGTTCTGGCCAGCCGTCCCGCCCCGCAACTTCCATCCAATCCTTGACGCAAATCTACCCCTGCCTACAATGCGCCAAGCATAAGAATAAAGGACTGTTGTGGCTAATCTTGAACGGATCGATATTCAACCTATAGTCCCTGACTTTTCTGGTCGACTTGCGGGTGTCTCGTGGATTTCGAAAGCACATAGCCGCTTCTATGCCAGTGTGCCCCATATCTTCTTTGATGACGGTGAACCCTGGCTCGCCGCAAACGCTTTCGCACTGGATAAGCTGCAAGGGATGTCGGGGAGCGACATCAAAACCGTGGTCTCAAGCATGGGCCATCTCAAAGCCTACGCCTGCTGGCTGGAAGACCAAGGCGTGGATTGGCGTCACTTTCCAAAGCGGAAGAAAGATCGCTGCTTGTTTCGCTATCGCGGCTTTCTGATAGGTCAGCGTGAGGCCGGGTTAGTCAGTCCGAGTACGGCAACGACTCGGATGGCAGCTGTCGTCCATTTTTATCGTTGGGCTCAGGTGTACGGGTGGATTGAGCGCCAGGCGATGTGGGAGGACAGGGTAGGGTCTATCCAATTTTTTAGCTCCGTTGGCCTTTCACGAACCATGTCAGTGCTATCCAGTGAACTGGCTATTCCCAATCGAAAGAGAGCTGGTGCGACCCTGGAGGATGGCTTGCAACCCTTGAGCCGCGAGAACCGAAACACGCTGTTGCGTATCTTGCGTGAGCAAGGCAAGGTCGAACTCTACCTCATGAGCATGATCGGGTGCTTCACCGGGGCGAGAAGTGAGACAATTCGGACGTTGCGCTTATCCAGTTTGAGCAATGCAGTAGACGATCCGATGACGCGGGGTATCAAACGCGTCCTGGTCGGGCCCGGCACGCAGGTTAAGACCAAGTTTGGTGTCAGAGGCAATCTCCTTTTCCCCTCCCATTTGCTCAAGGAACTTGAGAGCTACGCCTGCTCGGCTCGGCGTTTGATGCGTCAGGCGCGAGCATCTGATGAAAATCAAACCCTATTGTTTCTGTCCGAACGAGGCAATGCCTACTCCGAAACATCCTTCACCAAGTTGATCAGCTACCTGCGTGAAACCCTGGTAAAAGCTGGTCACTCAGAGTTCCGAGACTTCAAATTCCATCAAACCCGCGCTACCTTCGGCACTCAGTTGATGCGGTTGGCGATAGACGTTCTGCCGAATCAAGTGGACGCCATCGTGTTCGTTCGAGACGCCATGCTTCACAAGGACGAGGCGACGACGTGGAAATACGTCAAGTTCATCACGCGAGAACCCATCAAAGAGGCATTGTCGGATGAATTTTGGAACCTGCTCACGGGCACCCCGGACGCAGATCCTAGCCTGATCGATCTGGTGACGTATGACGACCTTGCCTGATCTCTGTATCCGATCTCCCAAAGGCGGCGATTTCCGCCCGATGTGGAACCTTGGAAGATTCTTGTACCTCGGTGCTGTCCACGAGGGCGCCCGATGGGTCTGGCGCAGGATTGAGTGCGGGGAGTTGGGCGAGCCTCAGTTGGAGCGGGTTGAGCTACTGATCGCGGTCAAAGAGGCGCTCGAAACCCGCTTGGTTTCAGGCCAATCTGAGCGTTCGATTAGCAGTTACATGTCGAGCATCTTGGCGTTTTTTCGATTTCTTGAAGACCACCATCATCCATTCAGTCTTACGAGATTGGAATCGCACTATTTGGCCTTCGCAGAACATCTCTTCATAGCAGCGCACAAAAAGCCAGCGACGCTGAAGATGGCTACCGCGTACGGCAGTGCGGCAATGCTGTCAGGGGTATTCGGCGAGGTATTGGATATCCACGGCAGTGCACGATTGATCAACAGAACACGATTGAAGGCTCCGCATACCACCAAAAAAGCGGCGAGCAAGGCTGCCGAAAAGCAGAGTCTAGAGAATACGTTCAAGTTAGGGAATTTCTTAGTTGATCTAAAGGCGGGCTTATCGGTTGAAGCGGTTCTCGGCCCGTTGCCCATAACGATACCGATGCGACCTGGCTTGGTGACGAGCGATCAGATACGGTTGTGTGCGATACGAAAAGATCCCAAGTGGCTCTCGCTGCCGAAGGACCAGTGGACAGACGGCCAGAAAAAACGACATCGGGCTATGATGCGTGTCAGAGAGCCCGTAAGCCACATCCAGGGCACGTATCGATGGTATTTCGTCAATCTACGTGTCCAAGCGGAATTTCTTTTGTTCATTGCGCAGACCGGGATGAATGTTGCGCAGGCGAAAGCGTTAGGACGTAGCTCCTTGAAATACAGGCCAATGGGCGATAGCTGGCAGGTACGGTGTTATAAAGGCCGCAGACAAGGGGAAGTCAGCTTTCGAATCTACCAGTCGTACAAGCCGCATTTGGAACAATACCGATCATTTATCAATCACTTCTTCCCTGAGTCCGAATTCCTGTTTCCCCAGTTTGACGATTGTGGACAGGAAAGCCAGACAAGGGCTGCTCTCAACCTTCAGGGTTTTCGTTCATTTATCAAGGGCATGTCTGTGCCATGGGTCCCACCCAGTGCCCTCAGGAATACCCGCGTCAACTGGCTGCTGAGGCGATCAAGTGATATCGATCTTACAGCGGAGATGGCGCAGCACACCCGAGAGGTACTGAGGGATCACTATGAGCGGCCGAGCCAACAGCGAGCGATGGGTGAGATCACTCGGTTTTGGCATAAGCACGACCCAATCCAGCAGAGCGCTCTCACAGATTCCCTTATCGCCAGTCAATGTAATGGCAGGCCCGAAGGTGCTGAAGATAAGCCTGCATCGGTGGTAGAACCCAACTGCGTTAACCCATCTGGCTGTCTATGGTGCGTACATCGTCGCGATATAGACAGTGGCGACTACGTGTGGTCGTTGGCCTCCATGCGACACCTGAAAAGTATTGAGGCAAGTGCAACGCCGGCCCGCGAGACGGTGCCTGCTGATGAGGCGGTAGCGCGACTGTCGATGATGATGGAATGGTACCGAAGCTCCAGTTCAGACCGCAGGCAGTGGGTCGAGGAGGCAGAGCAGCGAATCGAAGAGGGTCATTATCATCCGAACTGGTCCCCCATCATCGAATTTCTGGAGTGACCTATGAACGCTGCTAGCTTGCGGTTCATGCATCCATCAGCATTAGTTACGACTGAGTCTTCGCTGTATCAACCCCCGAGCTTCCCGCCGCCTGACAACTGGGTGGTCTCGGTCGATGAACACGGTGAGGATCTGTCTCGCTATGGCGATGACTACTGGCATTTCCGCGCTTTTGGCACCCCAGGGTTCAATTTTGGCAGTCAGCAGCTCTCAGAGGCTAACCTCGCACTTGTCAAACAGACATTGTTTTTGGTGCTGTATCACCCGAATCTTTTCCCAGGTCGGATCCATAGTTGCAAAGGCCACTTTCAGTGTCTGGTGAAGATTGCGAGAATCTGTGATGGGGAAGACATTTCACTCCGCGAGTTATCTCGGTTTCCCCGCGTCCATCCAGAGGTTGCACAGGCGCTTCAGGGCTCCCAGTACGAGAGCTACGTCAGTTTCCTCCACAAGTTGCGGTTGTATGCGGACCTGCTGGGGTTTGAAATTGCAGATGAACAGACCGTAGCCTTTCTGGTCTCTCGGCAGAGGAACTGGGAAGTCATTCAGCATCCTTACATTCCGCCAAGGATCTGGAGCTATCAGGTTAACCGGCTGAACGAGTGTCTTGACGATTTTCTGAAGCAACAGGAGGCGCTTGATGAAGCCTTCACTTGGTTGTCGGATGCCTATCAGCACAACGCAGGTCTGCAAGCACCGCGGGAGTACCTAACCCCATTCAATGAGGTTCACAAATACAGATCTCTTCGACGTATCGTCTTCGAGGGAGATTTCAAGCGTTTCCTGGCCAAGTATCAGCTGTTAGATCTTTTCCAGAAATGGCTCGGTGTGGATAAGCATTTGAACCTAATGCACTTCCCAGCCTATTTGAACATGGTTCGTGATGCTTGCTTACTGTACATCCTGAACTTTTCGTTACAACGATCGAGCGAGGTGCTGTCTTTGCGAGCCGATTGTTTTTTGATCGAAAAGGATAAACAGCTGGGTGAAATCGCGCTTCTCGTTGGAGCGACGACCAAAACCGACCCTGATGACGATGCCCGATGGGTGGTGCCAAAAGTAGTAGAGAAAGCGGTGAACATTGCTGGGACCATCGCCAGATGGCGCATGCGCCATGGGTCTGCGTTTTTGGCAGCTAAAGAATCATCCCCTTTCTTGGCTACCCCATCATGGGAGCCGTGGAGCGGCGGAAATCACGGGTGCAGAGAGGGGAGAGTCGAGTTTCTCGACTTCGGCGCGTTTACCAGAAGATATCCGCTTGTGCTAAACCTTCAGGCAATCACTGTGACTGAAGCCGACTGGAAGATCGCACTGTCTCTAACTCCGAACCTAGGCCAGCGAACTGGATTTGGCATAGGCCTGCCGTGGCGGTTCAACTCTCATCAATTCCGGCGCACGACGAACGTCAACATGTTCGCCTCGAACATGGTCTCAGAGAGCAGTCTGCAGTGGGTCATGAAACATCTCAATCGGAACATGACGCTTTATTATGGACGAAACTACACGAATCTGAAGCTCAACACTGCGGCCGAAACCGCTGTGATTGTTGAAGCTTATCGCGCGATCTATCGACAACTGGTGGCGGTAGTGGAGGATAGTGTTGAATACGTGAATCCCCACCCTAAAGAAACAATCTCGGCTGCGCTCATCAATCTTGTTGAGGCTCGCGAGGAGCAGAAACTCAACAGGCTCATTAAGCAGCAAGCAGCTGGCTGTCGCCGCATATTGCTAGGCGTCTGTATGAAAGCCGGCTCCTGTGAATATGGCGGTATCGAGTCCGTCGCAAAATGCGCTGGCGCTGATGGAGGGGGTATCTGTGCGGATGTCAGGTTCGAGCGTAGGAGGGAGCCGCAGCTTATGCGACTGAAGGAAGCTCATGAGCAGGAGTTGGGCACTGTGGCTCGCCATAGTCCCCGTTACAGTTACCTAGCAAAGGAAATCTACGCGATCGGGGTCTATCTCAATGTCGTCCGTCGATAGAAAGTCCGCCGAACAAGCGTTCCGTGAAGCCTTCGAGCGCCTGAAGCAGAACCGGCCTACAGCTCTACCGGTGGATTCACCCGTAACGCAGAACAACATTGCCAGAGAGGCCGGACGTGACCCGTCGGCATTGAAGCGAGACCGATACCCGCTTCTGATCCTAGAGATCCAGGCGTACATCAAGTCAAAGAGCGAGATGCTTCAGAAAAAGCAACGTGTCACAGACAACCGCTCACGAACGGAAAAGCAGCAGCTTGCCGACTGCCGGCGACAGAGAGACAAGCTGGCCTCGATTGTCGCGGCACAGAACGCTTATCTCGAAGAATTGCTGGATGAGATTGAACGGCTAAAGGCCGGAAAAGTTGTTCCGGTCGCTCCTAAATCATGGACATAAACATGTCCATAAGAAGCGCTAAAACCTGCGCCTCCCATGGACATCGACAAGTAAGTTGAAAGCTGGGCGTAGCAAGGCCCGTCGGTATGTCCATGCCAATGTCATTCGTAGGTAGCTGATGTGCGAACACCGCAATCATGGCGGCAGCCGGAGATTGGTGGTGACGCTGCAGGGGGAGTAAATCGATTTCGTCGCATTTTTAAGATGCCCCTCTCCTAGAGGGAGAGGGAGCTTATATCCCTCACCCCAACCCTCTCCCGGTGGGAGAGGGAGTTTATATGTACAAACCGGCAACATAGGTAACAAAACAAACCGGGAACATGGGTTACACAAGTTATGGTATGAGCAAGGAGGACTTGCTTATGCCCTGGAACGAGACTTGTG
>JGI12383J13903_1000018_pt1 | contig 146190 bp, 133 predicted proteins | sample Passage237B_FD_13903 | JGI IMG/M metagenome (IMG submission 13903)
GGCGTTAGGCAAAGCATGAACGTGACTCCTAGAAAAGATTTGTATATTTATTTAGGTATTGCTGCTACTTTCGGGGCGCTGATTTCCTATTTCTGCAATACTTACTACGACATAGATCCCGTTCGATATTTATGGCTGGCGTGCATATTTTGGGTTTTTGCTGCAATCCTTCCATCTATATGCCTTGGGATAGTGTTTAAAACATACAGGCAAGTCCACCTAGCTCCTTTGGTGGTTCTTATCGCTATTTCGGTTTTATATTTTGGCAACGGTCAACGGTTTGCGATATTTTCAGTGGGAATAGGCATTACATTTTCATTGGCTTTATTAATACCTCATGTTTGGGGTGCCATGACTGTTTGGTGGCGTAAATAGATGAAAAAGCCTAACAAAACGTGCCAGTCGGAAAGTTTGTTCCATGGCTCAGTTTGTGGCGGCCGCTAAGCTGCCACAAAACGCCATTACACAAACTTCCGCTGCACTTGGCGTTAGGCATTTAAAATCAAAGGAGAAATACCATGCTAAAGTTTCCAAAACGAACCCGCGAAAGTGACTCTAAAGCTCTATTGGTTGTCCGAGCACTTCAAGGGTCACCAAATTCTGGTCAGAACTACATGGTCACTGTTGTAACGACCGATAGTGGCCGATGTTTTGTGTCTCTCTCTGGGTCAAATCGCGCACAAGCCGAAGACGAACTTCGCACCAAACTTCACTGGATCGGTCAGTTGAAGACAGCCGGCCGTGCAAATAGGCAACTCAGAAAAAATCTAAACGGACTAGGTGAGCGCGTTGGTGATATTTATGCGGGAGCTCACAATTTGGCAACGGCTTTTCATCCACTTAGGGGGCATCTCGTCGATCCGGATCGGGGTCAGGTATTAGCACGGCATGGAGCGCCGCTTACATTTCAGGGAAATCGAGATTGTGCTGAGCCAAAAGCACTCCATGCGGCAGCAACGTCTGGTGCCAAAATTACTGGTATGACTACTGTTTGGTACGGTAATCAGCCAAACCAATACCCGGACCAAGCCGGGGCGATGCATGGAATTCAGGGGCTTAAATATGCTCGCCCGTGTGAGTTTTGTCGGCAGAATGAGGCTCGAATAATGATGGAGGTTGAGCGGAGTCTCTTAGCACAGAAGGGTGTACCTCAAAAACCGTATGAAATTTAGTTCCTATTCTAGTGTGATTGCCTAACAAGCGGCTCCACGCAGACACCCAAACCTACGGCATTTTTGTGGGTTTCGCTGCGCTCACTTTACCACAAAATTATCTCCGGTTTGGGTGCTGATGAGCCGGGGGTTAGGTGACAGTCAGTGATGGATTACTCCCCGATCATCAACGAGATGTTCAAGCTGTGGTGGGTTATCCCCATCCTGCTTGTTATCGCGGTTTTCAAAACCCCGTGGTTTAAGGGGTTGCTCGGAGAAGCCCTGGTCAAATTTGCAGCACGGCTCAGGCTTCCTGTCGAGACCTACCACCCGATTCACAACGTAACGCTGCCGACACCTGACGGGACTACGCAGATTGATCACATTTTCGTATCTCGATTTGGCATCTTTGTTGTGGAAACGAAGAACATGAAGGGTTGGATTTTCGGGGACGAAAGTCAGGCTCAGTGGACGCAGAAAATATTCAAGAAGTCTTTCAAATTTCAGAACCCTCTTCGCCAGAACTACAAACACGTAAAGGCGTTGGAAGTGGCGCTTGATGTGCCGTCGGAGGCTATTCACTCGATAGTTGTCTTTGCCGGCGAGAGTACGTTCAAATCCCCAATGCCAGCGAATGTAACCAGGGGTGGCGGTTACATCACCTACATCAAGTCTTTTAGTGAGCCGGTCCTAAGCGAGTCGCAAGTTCAACGTGTGGTGTCCAAAATTAAGGCAGCTCGCCTTGAGCCTACACGGGAAACACATCGTCAACATGTCCAGCAACTCAAAATGCGAGCTGACTCTTTAGCTGAGCGAAAGTGCCCTAAATGTGGCAGCAGCATGGTCTTGCGTACTGCTAAACGTGGCGGCAGCGCTGGCAATCAATTCTGGGGTTGTTCGGCCTATCCTAAATGTAGGGTGGTGCAAAATGTCACCTAACAAGGCACTCCAGCCGACGGTCTTGCCTCCGCCTCGCTCCGGCAAGCCCGCGGCTGAGTTTGAGCGTTAAGCATCCCACAATCAAAACTCAATCAAGGCGGTTATAAATGAGTAATGTTAAGTTTTTGATTCTATATATCATTCTAATGGTGCCAACCTATTTCTGGCGGTTTGGGTTGATTGGGTCAGCCATGGACGGTGGGGATGACTTTGAAAATCTTAATAATACGGCGATGGTACTACTGCTAATCTCTTATGTGGGCATGGCCGTTGTATCTTACTTCCGGGGGAAGGGATCAGGAAAGAAATATCTATTTGCATTTCCAGTAGTCGGCGGTGTCTTCGACCTGATATTGGTGTTCATTCCATTCGTTCCAACGGTCATGAACATTATAACTATCGTTATGGGAATGTCGGATGACAAAGAGTCCGCTGGCGACACAAGTATTAATAAAACTGATAGGGAAGAAATAGAATGCCCAGCTTGTGCTGAGGTTATCCTAAAGAAAGCCAAAAAGTGCAAGCACTGTGGCCATGAGGTCAATGCTTAACAAGGCCAAGCACAGCGACAGCTTTTTCGTTGCGGCTTCGCCTCCACTACAAAGCTGCGCGTGTTGGCGGCGTTATGCAATTAAATGGATTTCAAAATGAATCTTTCAGATATCTTTCCAGAAAATTCTATTCGTAATAAATTCGATAGCGAAGTTTCAGTTAAACGCCTTGACAAAAGGCAACTGAAAGAAATTGTTTCGTTGAAGTCTGATTGTATGGCAGAAATAGGTGGTGGTGCATGGGATCGCTACGTACAGAAAAATCCAGATTGTAATCCACAGGCGTTAGCACCTTTCTTCAATGAAAACTCTCCAAAAATATATCTAGCGATGGAGCGTCATACAGGGTTAAAGGTATTACAAGATATTGCTTATATAACAGCTGAAGTTTTAGACGATAAACTTGACAAAAAGCAGTGTGCTGAGCTTTTGCTTGCAGTAACTTGGCCAAATGTACTTCGTATATCAGATGTAACATTTGCCAATCCTTATGAGCCTATACCTGAACCTAATAGAAAATATAGATTTCAATATTTTAAAGGACTGGGTCTGTTTCCTGAATTATTAGAACGCTGCATAAAATATTGTTCCGAAAAAGGAATTACTGAAATAACGCTAGCCGCCGCTTACATAGATCTTGTTCCTTTTTTTGAGAGCTACGGATTCTCTGTCGAAGACACTCCAGCTGGCCGAGATTTCCTTGATTTAGAAGAGGGAATTCCTATGTGCAAGGTTCTGTAGTGCATAACAAAGCAATCAAACGGATGGTTTTTAAGTTGCACTTTTTCCATTCCGCTTCGCTCCATTTTATGGAAAAAGTGCAACTTAAAAACCACCGTTTATCGCGGCGTTATGAAGCAAGGAGAAGTGCGTGCGATGGTATGCCGATGACTCAGATTTAATGTGTGGTAAAGGCCGGAAAATGTGGAGCAAGCCGAGTTGGTGGCGGTAGCGGAAATAAAGTCTGATGCAAAGTTGCTGTCATTCGTGGATCGCAGCTTTGAGGCGGAGCCAAGAATATATGTGGAAAGCATCAAAAAGGTGAGCTGGTGGTCTAGGCTCAAGAAAACGGGCTATACGTTCTACCCAATGGACAACGGTAAGGGCTGGCCTGTATCAAGCCAATACAAGTAATCGCCCACCAACAAGGGGCCTTATCGATCCGAATTCCTATTTGGTTTGCTTTCCGTCGTCTGATTGCCCATTTGCTACAATCAATAAAGCATGCACACGAAGTCTGCCTAAGGGCTGTTAGCAGCCTGTCTGGTTGACCGATGAATATAATGTTTGTTGCCGGATGGGAGGCGCGATGACCGATAAGATTATAAAGGGCTTGTTGTTTAGCTCCAGCTTGGGGCTTTCAGCATGTACGGTGAATTCATCTCATTACAGTATGCGCCTGGATGAATGGATAACGGAAGCGACAATAGAAGGTGTGCAGTTTCAATATCGTGCCCTTCCCAAATATGACTACCATTTTATATGGTTAGGCATGCGTGAAATTGATTATGTAAAGCAGCTTGATTATCGCGCGGTCAATAAAAGTGGTGACTACGTTTGTGTTCAGATCGACGTCAACGGTTACTTTCTTTCCAACGATTACTGGAAGCAAAATATTGTTCGCGACCCAACTCTGGTGGCTCCAAATTCAATTAGAGATTTAGGGTTTTATATTTTGCCTCGCGGAGAGACGGAATACGAATGGGAGTCCGAATACAATGCTTTTGAAGCCTATAGGGACGGTGATAAATACACCTGCGAAGAACCAGCCTCCATAGATGATATCGACTGCTATATCACGACAGCCATGTGCCGTGATACGGGTAAACCCGATGATTGCGCAGAATTGCAATCCTTAAGAAAGTATCGCGATGAGGTGATGCTCAATAACCCGGAAGGGCGTCGGTTGGTTGAAGAGTATTATTCAACTGCGCCGAAGATTGTCTCCTTGATCAACCGGGAGCCTAATCATCGCGAGATTTATCAAACCCTGCGGGAAGGTTATATCGCACCAGCTGCTCAGGCTGCGGATGCGGGCAATAACGCCTTGGCGCTTGAGTTATACAAAACCATGGTTGAGGTGCTTTCAGAAAAATATAAGGACCGTATTTAAGCGAAGGGTGGCGAATCATTGCCACCCTCAATTGTGGATAAGACAGTTGCGCGGATAAAACTGAATCCAAAAGCCCCGAGGTTCTTTACCTGTAAACCAGGACCCACGCAGATGTAGCTGTATGTTTGGCGCACAATGGTGCGAAAAGGATGAATTAAAGGCCATTAACGATTAAAGAAGTGCTTTGTATCCGTCAGTGCCCCGCAAAAAAGCCCTCTTTTAGGGCGTATCAAATTTTTCGTACTGCATGTGCTAAAGTCCCGCCCACGAACACGTCTCGCTATTCTTCAAGGACACAACAATGGGCAATATTCATTTTATTGGTGGTGAAAAAGGAGGTGTGGGGAAATCCATGACCTCTCGGCTTTTGGCGCAATATTTAATCGATGCAGGAACATCCTTTATCGGGTTGGATTCGGATCAGTCTCACGGTACTTTTTCGCGCTTTTATAGCGAATACGCGTCGCCGTTAGTCGTTGATGACTACGACAGTCTCGATCAATTGGTTTTGCTCGCGCAGGAAAATCCAGATTACGACCTGATTATTGATTTGGCCGCCCAGACATCCGCGCGCCTCGGGAAGTGGATCGAAGAAAGTGATTCACTCTCATTATTTCAAGAGATTGGTAGCCAGGTCTATTTATGGCATGTATTGGATGATGGTGCAGACTCGGTCAATTTATTAAATGGCATCTTGAATCGGTATCCGCAGGAGTTCATTAAATTTGTGGTGGTGAGCAATTTGGGACGCGGTGAGTGTTTCGATCATTTCGAGCAATCCACTACCTACAAAAAAGCCAAAGACCGCGACGCAACTTTTATGACGTTGACAAAACTGCAACCGCAATTGGCGGCGCGCTTAGATTTCAATAACACCAGTTTTTGGGCTGCGGCCAACAATAGTGACGTCATGAACATTATTGAGCGATCACGCGTGCGCACGTGGCTGAAAAACAATTACCAGCAATTTGATAAGCTGATTGGATAGACCGGGAAATGAAATTGGTCTGGATACACGGCCCGCCCGCAGCAGGCAAACTGACGGTCGCAAAGCAGCTGCAGCATCATGGATTTAAGTTGCTTCACAACTATCATGTGGTTGATTGATATTTCTGGGTAGGGTGAAAAAATAAGACTTGTCAATTTAGAGCGAAAATGGCGGCAATTGAATGCATAAAAAGGGCGAAGCCTTGCAGCTTCGCCCTTTGCATTTCTAACACTTAATATTAGTTAGAAGTGGTTTGCGGATACTTGTACTTCACACGCTGCGCGTATTCAACCGTCCAGATAACCGGCTCGACGAATATATTTTTATTCGGACCGATCATCATTGTTTGTTTAATTTCTCCCATGGCAGCGAGGAAGCCTTGGCGGTCATTTTCTATGGTTTCTTTGAAGTAGTCGTTGTCTTTATATAGCTCTTTGACACGATTGACGGTTGCCGTGTCATTGATCCATTTATCTACACCGTATGGGCCTTTAGGCAGGCGTTGCGGGGATTTGTCCAGCCATAGGCGCAGATCATTATTGGTACGGTTCATACCATCGACGTGACAGCCGATACAAGAGCTGCCCACGTTCAATCTCGGGTCGTTAGCGCGGAATCCGCTCGAGCCGTTGGTGTACGAATAACCCGTCATATTGGCGATATTGTCTGCCGCTCCGGTCAAAATGCGCGGGTCGCGCACTATATTGGTAAAGGCATCGACGCGTCGCTGGTTGAATCCGCCCGTCAAATAATAACCTTGCAAGCCGTTCTCCAGGCTGTAGATGATTTCTGACGCAGACTGCATTGCGCCGCCCTGGCCGGTGTAGTGGCGACAAAAACCAAAGCCTTGTACTGCCCCTGGCTGGTTGTCGCACCCAGGCGCATTGCTGCCTGCAAAACCGAATCCGCCGTTGGTGCCGTAGGTTTGGTTCAGGCTTGCAATAAAACTGAATGCAGAATTGTCGTTGGCGACATCCAGCCATTTAACAAATTTGGGTATCGGGTTTGCCCACCAAGGGAAACGAATATCCTGGCCAGTCGGATCGTTATAGACATCAAAAATACTTTTATCGCGGCCGCTGGCTAATTGCCCGGTGAACACATCCCAGGTTTTCCAGTACCAATGGCCATTCGGACGTTTGGCTCGCCAGGAAAGGCGTGAATCAACGGTAATGGCATCGAAGGTAATCAAATAATCATAAGAATCCATGCCTTTGCTGATGTCGACTTGCAGGTTGCGCTCCATTTCATCCGCGTAGAAGGGATTCATCATGATTGCGTTGTAAACATCGGGACGGGATAGGGTGTAAATCAACTGAGCGGTTTCAACCCACTTAAATCCATTGATATCCACATATTCGCCCGCGGCATTGGTTTTTCGCGTGCCTTTAAATCCCGCAATGTTGGGTGAGAGTGTCGAACTATTAACCGCAGCACCCTCTACGTTGCCATGGAGGACGCGCTCCCAAATGCGCAGGGCATGTTCGGGGTCGACCACTGTGCGGTTGGTAAAGTTGTATTTCTGTTGTTGCGTATTACTTGCCAAATTATTACCGCGATAGTCCTTTTTAGTGACGCCTTGTTGGCTAGAAAACGCCATGTCGTCATCAGAACCACCGAAGAACAATTGTTTAACGCCTTGGTTGTAACCCCAATAATCGCGAATATCAAAGCGATAAAGAATTCCTTTACCGTTGACGTCAACAGGGTGAGCCAGCTTGGGTGCCCAGCGCGCGGTGGAGTTTAAAATTTTCGACAAGCCCACGCGGACAATTTCGAGTTCATCTGCGCTTAGTCCGTCGTTATGCAATTCATGCATTGAGGTGTAGATATGATATTGCCGATCGGCCGCCGGTAATTTGGCTTTGTCATCGCTAATCCACTGTTCTATTTCCGTTTCGCTGATTTTTGTGCTCGCCGGAACGCCGCGCGGAGTTTCCGGCAGCATATGCGCTACTTTGTCTTTCCACTGATTAAGTGCCGCGAGCATTTGTGTGGCTGCCGTAGCGCAACTGGTGCCTGGGCAATTGTGCCGGTCGATCTTCATGCGCACATAGAATTTAGAGCGCTCCAGATTTTTGAAATCGACACGTGTCAGCGCATATTGGTGAGCAAGATCGACATCATTATCGGAATGCATAGGCGCTTGATTGCCGCCATATTCTTCGCCGACCGCCGAGTTGTGGCAGCGTTGGCAACCGCTTTGACGCAGGAATGAATAAAGAGTGGTTTCAAATGCGGCTTTGGAAACCTCCATGTCATAACCGAGGCCTTCTACATCAAGAACCGCCGCCTCGTAATTAACGCCACCTTTTCCATTAGGCAGTATTGAATAACCCATCGGGAAGCCGGGATTGTTTTGACTGTTGCTGCCGGATGATGAGCTGGATGAACTAGAGCTTGAAGAGCTGGAACTGGATGTTGAGCTTGAGTTGGATGAGCTTGACGAACTGCTGGAGGATGAGGAGCTGGAGCTTGGTTCTGTGGGCTCGCTGCTTCCACAAGCCGTTAAGCCAAGCGCCAGCAACATCACTCCTCCAATGAGGAATGGCCGCTTTTTCATTTCGATTGTCATGGTTAATTGCCCTATTGGTTGTTGCATCTTTTTGTATTAGTGCGTCCACGGAGACCACTGCACACGATGCCCCCGCTTTTAGCTGTAAATAGTTGTGGTTATAAAAAAATACAGCTATGCCACATCACACCCTACACGGGCTTATAAGAACAACAGGTGAGAAGGCTCACTTTATTTATGGTACTTAGATCAAGTTTTGCGGGCGCAGAGAAAAATTTGTTAGCGAATCGTTTACAAAAGAAAAGAACAAAAAGACTTTTTCTAAATTATATGAAAATTAATTTAATCATATAAATTTAAAAAATATGATAATTTTAAGATTATTTATCATATATACGATATTACAATAATCGTTTTGAAGACTATTTTTAAATGAATTTTTGCGAAATATTTTTGTGTTGATGAGATTAAAGAATCTCTGCTTCGTTGGGGAAAAGAAAAATAAAAACAGCGGCTTCGGAAAGAATACGGATGAAATTGAAGCGCTAGAGCCGCAAAGACTCTAGCTTGAAAAACTACACCACCAAAGTAACAGATTCACCGCGGCGAATAATGGTGGGTCGGGCAGGATTAATAGGGGGAGTTTGGCTTTGGATAATGGCAGAATCATCCAGCTCTGTTACTTCCTTCCCTTCAGCATCGACAAATATTGCCTCCAATTCCAATGCGGCTAAACGCTGTTGTGCAGCGGCTGCTGTGGCACCAGTCAAATCCGGCAAAATACGCAGTTCGTCGACACCTTGAGGCGAGGGAACCGGGACGATTTTAAAGGTCAGTTTTGCGCTGATATCCGCTTGGTATCCATAACGATTGGAGTAACCCGCATCCACTGGTGTTGCGTACAACTTAGTTTTTAATGCGGGCGTATTCAGTCCCAAGCGGGACAAACTGGCTTTTACCGTGGGGAGCGCATTGGCGGGAGTTTGGGTATTGTTTGCAGGCGTAGCGGAAAGCTGGTTGTTGCCTAGGCGCATGGCAATGCGCACTTCGCCGGTGGTTTCCGGCAGGGTGTAGAAGGTTGGGCTATAGCCGATTTCCCGTAGCATTTGCAGAGCTTCGGTGCCGCCTTCGGAATAAATTTCCAAGGTTTTAGCCAAAGATCCTTCATCCAATGCTTGTTGTGCATCTGCCACACCTTGTCCCACCGCAGCGATTATGTCCCCAAGTGGGGAGGCCACAACGTCTTTAATTAAATTCGAAATTTCACTCATAGATTTATCCGTTCATGTGAGCGCACAAAATGCGTTCAAAAATATGTATGGTTATTCCACTGCAAATACCACGTAGACAGGTTCGCTGTGTTTGATTTGGGTCCCGGCCGCAGGCGATTGTGTGATGGCTTGACCAATCACGTATTGGCTATTGGCGCCTACGGGTCGATTGACCATTTCCATTTTTAGCCCGACCGATTTGAGCAAGCGGCGCGCGACTGATTCCGTAAAGCCGGTCACGTCAGGAACTGTGCTGGTGGGCTCTTGTGCGACAGGTTTTTGTGTGGTGACTAAATCCATTTTGACTAGCGAGGCATTGGCGATACCTTCTTTCAATTCCGCCATTTTCAGCAAATTAATCGCTTGGCCATCCGGGCTGAGTGTGCCGCGCAGTTCGACTTGAATATTTTGAATTTGATAAGGCTGTTGTTCGGAACGCAGTTGTTGATTGGCGGCGGCTACCTGTGCACCGATATTGGCGGCGATATTTTGAATTGGGCTTAGGCGCTGGCTCTCTGCAACAAACTGTTCGTTTTCCTGCTTGAGTTTGGCTTCAGCCTGTTGCGCGCGCTCCAAGGCGACTTTTAATGACTGCGTTTCCAATTTGAGATTCTGTGTCTCAGCTTTAATGGTGCTCAATTCGCGGTCTTTGGCGCTGATCTGCAGCTGCAGATCTGTCTCCAAGGCTTTGAAGCGAATAAGCTCAGCGTTAAAAACGTCTGCCGAAATACTCAATGCCGGTTGGGTGGCAGTGGTAGCTTGTGCGATGGTTTGATTGGTGGCCTGTGCGATTGTTTGAGTATTTACAGGCTGTTTTACTTGTGTGGCTGCGATAGCGGCATCCACCGTTGAGATATTGCGCGTGGTAATGGAAGGCGCTGCGGTGCTGGCCAAGGTGCGCATTAAAACAGCTGTGGTGATATTCGGTCGCTTGCTTTGTCCAGAGAGAATGAGCGGCATACTGGATGTTTGCACAGACGTAAAACTGTAGGCGGTGTCATCCAATTGTTCTACGTGACCGAAATCGCAGATTAACGCTTGATTGCGCGCGTCGTAGCTTAATTGCACATGTTGGGCGAGAACGCGGGTTTCTTTGACGTCTTCGCACAAACGCAAATTGGGCGCGAGTGTATCGTTGTTGGCGAGTGCGATTTTTAGGGAGAGATTGCCCTGTGCATCGGTGGCGCCACTGGCCAAGGCCGTCCAGCTATTGGAAGCCAATTGAAAATATTCCACTCGAACTTTGGCATTGGCCAAAGGTTTTCCTTCATCAGTGAACAGAAGCGCAAAAACTTGCAGAGATTTCATGCGGCGCTACCTGCTGTAACGGAAAGGTTGACGTGATATTGCCCATATTCTGCGCTGATCACGACAGTGGCGGCCGCTGGCAACTGGGCGTTGATTTGTAATTTGGTGGAAGCCAAACCTTGCTCATCTGTAATTAATAATGCCTGTTCCAGTGTGCTGTCGCGTAAGCTGGCAATGGAAATTCCCTGCGCAGCGGAAAGCTGAATAGACGCTGCTTCATTGAGATTGAGTTCCACAGGTACGCCAACCAAAGGTTCCCCCGCTGTATTGATCAATTGAACCTGTATGGTATGGCTGCGCGCGCTCAGGCGTGTGTTGCTCAGGCGTAATACCGGCATGGGCAAGCCTTCGCCGGGAGGAATGGCAACGAAGCGCCCGGATAAAGTGCTGGAAATTTCCTGTGTAGAGTTTTTTTGTTTATTGGCAGTGGGCAGAATGCGCAATAAACGCGTTCCGGATTCAGTCACTGAGTTTTCCATATCCACCTGCAGCTGGAAATCCAGATAAGGCAAATGGTAGGTCGGCATAGGGCGGCCAAATGCGTCTAAGGCCGGCATTTGGCTCAGCGCTTCCTGAGCCTCGCGCACGCCATTGGCAATGGCAGTGAGTAGCTCGGCAAGGGAGTCAGCAACAAACTGCGTGTCGCTCATTCTTAATGGTCCTCATGATTTTTTTTACGGTTCAGGGCGCGGTCGCGCCGCGCCTGATCGCGTTGTTCTTGTCGTTGTTGTTCGCGTCTTTGGTTTAATGCGCGTTCGCGACTGCGCATCATGCGTTCGAATAAATCGCCGGAACCGCCGGTTTCGCTGTTCAGGCGCTGGCGGGATCGTTCTACATAACCCCCAAAACGATCCATCGCGCCGCGAATGTCGTTGTCGCGCCGCTGCCAAAATTCATCAATTTTTTTCACGCTCTGCTGAGGTGTATTCAGCACAGCGTTAGCGCGGCTAAGGTAATTGTCCGCGGCCATTAATTTATCTGCGCCTAATTTGCGCAGTTCTTCGCGCTCTTCGTGCAAGCCTTCGTTTGCCAATTGCTGATCCAGATCGCGAAATTGCCGCGCAGCGTCCTGAGTTTGACGACTCAGGTTTCGTAAAGGTTGAGCTGCGCGTTCCACCGGCGCTAAACGATCGCGCGCTTGCTCGCGCAATTGTTGACGCTGACGATCGCGCGCATCGAGCCAATCGGTCACAGGTTGCTGAAAATCGCGTAAGCCGGTGCGCAAAGCTGGTGTTGCTGCAGCGGGGCCAATAATGTCATAGCTTGGCGCAGTTGCCGTGGCTTGTTGTTGACGTTCTCGCCGTGCTTCCCACTGACGCAATTCCGCCTGACGTTGTGCGAAAGTTGGAACTTGAAAACGTGCAGCATCGCGGAGATCACCGCCAGTGCCACCGGAAATCAAACTGCGCATTCTGTTTTCCAATTGCTGCCGTTGTTGCAGCAATTGATTTAATTGGGGAGATAAAAGCGAATTGTTGGCTACATCCGTTTGTGTTGGCGCAATAGGATTCCCAGCATTTTGCGCCTGCGGTGAAACGCCCGCGCCCGTTGATCCAGGGCGGGCGACTCGATCACGCCAGGAATTGCCGGGCACCGTTTATGCCTCTTTTGCGCTGGCCGCGATCATGGCGCGAATGCGTTCCTCCAGCAATGCTGGCGCTGGTACCGGCACGAGCTTGGTGCGCATCAGCGAGCTGCCTTCTGCGGAGTACTGGTATTTAGACGCATAGCTCGCGCTGACCGTGGAAACGCGCATGGAGGCAGAGGCGGAGAAAAATCCCACGCTGCCTTTTACATTCGCATTAACCGTGGTACTCGAACGATTGAAATTCGTCTCGCGCGACATGGAAATCGAAATTTTGATTTCAATCAGCGTGTCGACGAACTGGTAAAAATTGGGCGTAAAACCCAATTCCAGCAAACTGTATTGTTTGCCGTCGCCGAGGGGTACCAGCATATTGCGCTCGGGCGTGGCCGGAGAAGCGGGTAGGGACCCGTCCTCCGGTTCCGGGTCTGGAGCGTAGCCCGCCATCATGCGGGCAATTTTCATTGACACCAGATCCAGTTCGTATTGAGCTTCCGCAATGCTGACCCCGAGAGTTTTGATCATCTCGGGGAAAGGTGCATTAAGCAGTTCTGTGCCTATGGACATATAAGTGTCTCCGCCGAGGCGTTATGGAGTTGCCAGACGTCTATCCAAATCGGCCTGACGGCGTTTTGCTTCGTTCTCCATCAAATCGCGAATGCGTTGTTCCAGCATGGGCGGTGGTGGCACCGTGCTGAGTTTGGTGCGCAGCAGGCTCGCGCCTTCGGCTGAGTAGGAATATTTGGACGCGTAAGTCGCGTCCACTTGCGAGGTGCTGACCTGTGATGCCGTGCCCGAGCGTGTATTGATCCCGAACAGGCGTTTACTCAAATTAAAACCGCTGCTTTTGCTGTTGCTGGTATTGGTTTGTGAGGTTTTGCTGGTGCGGGAATATTCGCTGGTGCGGGTAATTTTGATGGCGATTTTGACTTCAATAATGGTGTCGACAAATTGATAAAACACCGGCGTAAAACCGAGTTCCATCATGGAAACGCGAGTGGGAACGCGAATGGTATCGGATTCTTGTTTGCCGCTGGAAATTTTGCTCAATACGTCGTGCAATTTAATGGAATCACCACCGGTCAAGGCGTCGTCTACTGCAGCGTAGGCCTGAGCTTCTTTTACGGTCATATATTCATAACCGAAAAATACCCGGCTGTCGTCGAAGCTGACATTGCCTTCTTCGTCAAATACAGTGGTGAGACCGCCCATCATTTCCGCAACATTAATGGAGTTCTCGTCCAATTTGTATTGCGCTTCGGCGATGGCGAATGCCATCTGCCGGATCATATCCCCCATGGGAACATTTAACAGTTCCTGACCGATTGCCATAGAAAATTCCTCATTTAATTATTTTGGACTGGCGATGAATCGCTATGCCGATTTTTATGAAATAAAAAATGAAACTACGAAATAGGTTTCTCATATTGCCGCTTGATCAATTGCGTAAATACGTCCGGCGCTGGTAGCGACACCAAACGCGCCGCGATAGAACTCGCACCTTCTGTCGAGACAGAAAATTTGCGTGCGTAGGAAACATCGATGGAGGCCGCCGCCATAAAAACTCCGTAATTGACGCCCGCTTGCACGCCGACTGCCACAGAGGTTTCCGTGGATTCGGTCATGGTGAAGCTCAATTTGGCTTCCACGGTCGCTTCGGAAAACGAATAAAAGCTAGGCATAAAGCCCAGGCTTAACAGGTTGTAAGTTTCATCACCAATTTTTACTTCAGTGGCAGCCATGGTTTTGGCCAGTTCCACCGAATTGGTGTCCAAAGCGAATTGCGCCTGAGCAATGGCGAGGCCGAGTTTTTCAATGATCTGCGGCAGCGGCGCTGTTACCAGCGCTCTTGTTACCGCAACGGATTCGGCCATTATTCACCTTCCTTATTGAGGAATTCGCGAATGGTTTCCAAAAATTGCGGTGGCGCTGGGATGGATACCAAGCGCGCCGAAATCGAGGAGTTGCCGGTGACATTCATTTCGAATTGCCGCGCGTAACGCACATCCAGTGATGCGCCGACAGCAACTGCACGATTGCCGGAATTTTGCCGCGTCAAACTGGAGCTGCGCGTGCGGGAAAATTGCGTAGTTACCGTAACACCGGATGTGCCGGACAGACTGATGTCGCGATTACTGCTGGTAACCAATGTCAATTGGAACTCGTCGCCTTTGCGATTAACCGTTACGACGTTAGCGCTCGCCGATGCTTGTAAATCAGCAGAGGCGTGACCGTTGATATCGTCGGCCAGATTTTTTGCGTAGGCTTCGGGAGAGTTGGCCGCAAAGGAACCCGCAGCAGTACCGCGGAATGGGAAATTAGTGCCTTCGATAGTGACGGATTTGCCGGACAGATTTAACGGTGACGGACGGAATAAATGGATAAAGCCGTTCTCATTGCCGGTATCAGCGCGTTTGTCGGGGGTAACGCCATTTAAATTTGGGCCGCCCGCACGTGCGTGCACGAAAACCCAATGCGCGGTGCGACCCGGAGTCGTAATGTCCACTTTGCGGAAGTTTGGATTGTCGCGACCTCGTGTATCGCCGTTATCTGCGGCTGCTCTATCACCGCGAGAAGGGCGCACTGTAATTAAATTGCTTGGCGCTCCATTGGCAATCAAAATGGAACGCACTTCGTTAGCGCGGTTGTTTCCCAATTGAGCGTTGAGTGCATCTGAATTGGACGCATACACCTGGCGATCGGCAAAGCCCTCGATTTCAACTGTAAAATTCAACTCGCGCATTGCTTGCGCGAGGTTTCGCAATGATTCATAAGAGTTGGGATTGACGTCGTGTCTGCCGGTTTCAAAAAGTAGCTGCAAGACCGGGGCATTTGGCGCTATGTGGCGAGTGTTATATCCCTGTGCGGCGACAGTACTGGCAACATGAGCAGCATAAGCTGCAAGGTCCGCTTGAGCGGTAGTGCTCGCACTGGTTGCGGGCGAGTCGTCCAGGGTGTAATCGGTCGCTTCATTTTTGCCAACCCGAATAATTCCGCGGTCATGCCCGCCGCTAAGGAAAGCAACCGTGCGTGGAGTCGTTTTGACTTCGCTGTCAGATGCATCGGTTTGTATATCCAAATCGGAACCTTGCAATTGATACAGCACGCGATCGATGCCTGTGCCATCGGTTGTGGTCAAGGCATTTTGCAAATTGCGAATTCGTTCGGCAGGAGACGAGCCGGTCAACGCAAAATTGCGTCCGCCAACCACCAGTGCACCATTGGATGCTGTGGTAATTCGGACATTGGCTTCGCGAGTTTCTGTGGTAGTGCTGGAACCACTTTCGCTACTGGATTCGCTTTCGCTGCTATCGCTGGAGTTGTTGCTGTTATCGCTATAAGAGCCGTTGAGATTGAGACCTAGGCTCGTGTCTTTTTGGACACGCAGGCTCAATTGCAGGGAGCAGGTAATATCCGCGTGTTGGTAGTGATAAAACGCTGGAGAGAGGCCGAGGTCGAGTAGGGTTCTGCCGCCGAGGCCTTCGCGCGGTTCGATAAATTCTGCAATTTGCTGCACGGAATTTTCGTCCAGTGCGCGCTGTGCTTCGGCGATACCGAGCCCGAGGCTTTTAATGAACTCCGCTACGCTGGCGTCCGCCAAAACCTGTCCAGGAGTCAAACCGTCGTAATCTGCCATTCTGGCCTCCAATTAAACGAGTTAAATACCCAGTACTGGCGCGGCGCCAGTATTGGGCAGCTTGATGGATTCCAAGGAGCGCGCTTGGGCTTGATCAACCTGCTCCGGGCGCACTACAAAATATTTATGTTTTTTCTGTAAGGCCAGCAGGCGCGATTTATCCACGGAGAGTCCACGTTGTAGCCAGTGCAATAATTCTTCGGCCAGCGGCAATATACCTTTGCCGGCACATTCAATTGCAGCGCGCAATTTTTCCAGGGCCAGGTCTCTATCGCCGGATTTCAAAGCGTTGATGCCCCAGCGCTCCAATACAGAACCGCGATCCTTTTTGTGCAGCTGAAGATCACTGTTTAACGATTGGTGATGGGCATCGGCGTTTTGGCAAAAATCCATTACTTCGCGATAGGAATCTGTCAACTCCAGGCTTTCCAATACGCACTGGGTGTAATGGCGAAAAAATACTTCCGGCGCTTTGCAAGAAACCGCCATGCGAATGGCTTCGCGATAATGACGCAAGGCTTCGTCATGACGGCCTTTCAACGCCATGACTTTGCCGTACTCGGCGATGCTGAAATGCATCTCATGGATTTTTCGTTGACGAGCGTTAGCCGCTGAGTCAGTCGACTCCTGCATAGTTATTCCTTAGTGTTTGAGAAGTTCCACAGAGGCGCCAGCGCGTTCCAATGCATCGCGAATAACGCGCGCCTGAATTTCGGGATAGGCGTTGGGCAGAATTTCCGGAGCACGCCTGAAAGTGTGTGGAATTCCAAACGCATTCAAAACGGCATTGACTGCAGCGGTTTGCGCGCAAGCTGTGATCTTTAATCCAAGAGCTTGAAAAGTAATTAATTCGGCCGCGACGGTTAATTGTGCTTGTGCAAGGGCTTCGAGAATGCACGGAACTTCGCGGCTTGGAATGCTTTCCAGCAGAGTAACAGGCGCGCTGGCGACGACTTCATCAGCTATGTCCTGCGGGATTTCGACAATGTCTTCCAATACGCGACGTTGTTCGTTGCTCAGAGGGGCATTGGGTGCCTGCTGCAAAACCACATCAAAACGCAAAAAATCCTGCTGAATAATTCGCAGTGCGCCATTGGTTTTATGGCGTTGCCAGATGGGATCGATCGCGCTGCGTTCGACACCAGTTGCAATCAAACCGCTATTAGCACTCAGTGGAATTCCCGCTGCTGTTAAATCTTCCAGAAGACGTTTTTGCACAATCGTTGGGCATTCACCGAGAAAAACATCGTAGCGGGCATCGGCTTGCGGGGCGGCGATCATATCGACGGTATCGCCCATAAATTCCCTAAAGGCATTCACGGTTGCTTCACTAACCGAACCGAGTGCCATGCCCGGTGGTTGGAGCAACATTTTGCTGGCTTCTTCTTCGCTCATGCCAATAAATTTGGAAAGCTTGCGCGTGGCTTCCGGCAGTTGGCTGGCATCTTTTAAATAGAGCGCAACGTCGAACAATTCGTTGTTTTTTGGAATGGCGCTGGTGTCGTCAATAACGGTTACTTCGTAACCAATATCGGTCAGCAGGCGGGAGAGCTGTTCTGCGATTTTTTGTTCAACTTTATCCACCAGCACGGCTGGTGCGCGATACAGGCAGTTGATGACTTCTGCGGCGCTGATGCCCAGTCCTTTTGCCACGGCGGCTGCCGATGTCAACGTGGCGGTACCTACGGACTGAATCAATACGCCATGAGTCCCCGACGGGGTAAGAGAGTTGGAATTTTGCACGTGTTCCCTCTTTATTAGATTTATTGATAAGGGTTTCTGCTTGGTTTGTCCAATATTTCGGCTAACACATTTAAATTGTTGCTGTAAAGATTCACAAGTGAATGAGTTGTTGATATGTATTTGTTAGCGCGACGCAGCGGAGTATATGCGTTCTCCGTTTTTCTCACAAGACTCGCTTTTGAGGACGGTTCAGAATGGTGATGGGGAGGAGGTGTCGTTGTAATGGTCATTATGTTTGTTTAACAGTTTAAATATTCTTTTGAAGATATTTGTTTAGTTGTCGTGAGGTGAAATGTCAAGGCAGATGCAGGAATCGTCGCTGAAGGTTTTTGAGAGTAATTGCAAACTCACGACGCTGTGTGAGGCGGTGTCTCGAAAAATTTGCTGAGAAAAAGATTGATGCGCTGGTCGATGTCGGAAATTCCACGCAAAAAATAAGGGCGGCCTGATGCCGCCCTTATGCCAATTATATTGGTCCATCTTTATGGCGAAATGTCCTCCCGCTCCCCACTAAATCCAATATTTTGAAACTCCACTTGTCCATTGGAGCCTGTGAGTATGGCGCGAATGTAGCGTACATTGTCGACGTCTACGGCAAAATCCTCCGCCAGAATATCTTCAAAACCGATTTGAGGTTCGACGCTGATTTGCGATATCAGGGTTTCGGATGAGTCGTAAAAGAGGAATTGAATAGCGTCCACATCGTAATTTTCTTCGTTGAAGTTCCAGAAATGAATCGCGTTCAGCTCGTAATCCGCTTGCAGATCGAAATAAAAGATTGTCTCTCCTTCTGCCCAAACGTGGCTGGATGTGGTGTGACGGTCAAACACCGTGGGTGAAGCCGCGTCGATTACGCTCGCAAGCGAGCTTTCTTTTAAGGCATCGGGTTGTTCCAGGGTGACGGTAATTTCCGGAGCTTTCAGGTATACCGAGTCGTTATCGCAATCGTCGAAAACACCGTTGTTATCGATGTCCACCGGTTCTTCGGTATCAATATCGTATTTTTCGCTCAGATAATTCCACACTGAATTGTATTCAGTTGTCGTCAGCGTTCTGTTGTATACGAGCAATTCCGCAATATCTCCGGCGAAGGATTCACTGCCGTCGTGAGTGCCGCCAATATAGGTGGTGCCTAGATCCAGCGGTGCGGGGGTGGTCGTGTCCGTCGTCAGAGTGCAGCCTGTGCGGATGGAGCTGCCGGAGGCTGTGACGTTTACACCGAGGATTTGCGGCCCTTGTTGTTTGACATTTTCTGGTGAAAGCAACCACGTGCCACTGCTGATGGAGCGCGCTTTAACAAAGGGTTTGCTGGCGGCAAGTCCGACTGCAAAACCTGTTTTGGTGAACTCGCCAGCAGTTTCCGCTCCGGTTCCGAATAAATGCCCCTGGTGATCATTGGAGCGGTAGACAGCAAATACCGAGAGCGGGATGGATGCGCTGGAGAACAGGTCTTCCGCCAAAACCAGTCGATCATCAATACCATCGAATCGCAGTGCGGGGCGATTGTCGATGGCGTTCGCTACCAGGAGTGGTTGTTTGGCTGGATCGGCTTGGGTCGCTGAGCCCAACTCGCTTGACCAAGCGCCGATTGGGCCAGAGCCGCTCAGTTGATCTGCTGCGAGCGCCAGTACAAGTCCTTCAGTTACAGGAATGCCACTCGAAGAACTGCTTGAGCTGGATGAGCTGCTCGAACTGGAAGATGACGAACTCGAGCTTGAAGACGAACTGCTGGATGAAGATGAGCTGCTACTGGATGACGAGCTTGAGCTGGATGAACTGCTAGAACTCGACGATGAGCTACTGGAAATAATGATCCCAGAAGAAGAGCTGCTGGAGGACGAAGAACTGGAACTGTTGGAAGACGAAGAATTGGAGCTGCTTGAACTGCTGGACGAAGTTGATGAGGTGGATGAACTCGCTCCCGATGAACTCGATGACGCACTGGAGATTCCGGATGACGACGAACTACTGCTCGATGAACTGGCTGGTGGCTGTGGAGGAGGGGAGGAGTTTGAACTGTTGCTGCTGGAGTCGCACGCCTGTAACAACAAGGTTAAGCAAACCAATCCAACGCTTAACAAGGGTGGGCGTTGGAGCAAGGAATTTTTCTTCTGCATTTTGAGCCTCGGTCGACGTCAGTTAATAAATGAATAACTGGAAAACCACCACTGGAATCGAGACGGAACGCGCGGTCAGGCGTTTCGGTGGCAGACCATCATAGAAAACTCATTGCCGGTGAATCGTGGGATAACTGACATAAGAGAAGGTATTTGTGAGTCGGCACGGAGAAAAAAGCCAAATCTTTGACTTTTATTTTTATTGGGTATTTATCTTTTTGATTTGTAAGGGATTTATTTTGTGGCACCGCGCTTGCATTTGGGCTCTGTTGAATAGACAACACTGACGGATTTTCGCCAGGAGATGTTCATGTCCAAGGCTGTGCCTTTTATTGACGCCGAAAATGCCAGAGTGCCCGAACCCGTTTTAGCGCCTGCACCCTCTGAAACAGAAGTGCGCAATCTCGATGGGGCGATGGACTTTTTTCAGCGCACGTCGCGCCAGTTATCCAATGCCTATTTGTTGTTGGAAGGTAAGGTCGCGCAGCTGACTCGCGAGTTGAATGAAGTCTCCGCGCAAAAAGACGAAGAGCTGGAAAAGAAAAACCGCTTGGCCAGCCGGATGCAGGCAATGCTGGATTTTTTACCCGGTGGCGTGATTGTGCTGGATGCACGCGGAATTATTGTGCAAAGCAATCCCGCTGCGCGGACGCTGCTCAATCACAGGCTTGACGGTGAACTTTGGCGCAGAGTGATTTCCGTTTGTTTTGTGCCCAGTCGCGACGACGACTTGGACTTGTGCACAGTCAGCGGCCGCTGGGTCAGTCTGGCAACGGCGTCCCTCGATGAAGAGGGGCAGATTATTTTGTTGACCGACCAGACGGAAACCCGCCGTTTGCAACAGCAGGCCAATCGCCATCAGCGCTTGTCGGCGATGGGCAAAATGGTTTCAGCGCTGGCACATCAGATTCGTACGCCGCTGTCGGCAGCCATTCTCTATGCCAATCATTTATGTGCGGATTCTATTTCTGAAGAGCGGCGCAAAGTCTTCGCCGGAAAATTATTGGGCCGTTTGAATCATATGGCCGAACAAGTCAAAGACATGCTGTTGTTCGTGCGCAATGAATTACCGCTCAACGATGTGATTTCTCTGCAGGATCTCGAAGCCGGTCTGCGTGCCGCGACGGAAGTGCCTTTGGCTTCGGGGAAAAATCGCTGCATTTGGCAGAACGCCGTGCCGCAAGAGTTTTTGCGCTGCAATCGCGAAGCTTTGATCGGCGCTTTGTTGAATCTGGTCAACAACGCGATTGAAGCCAATCCGCAAGGTGTGAAATTAAAAATCTCGTTCTGTCGCACTGCCTTGAAAGGTGAGTCCGCCGTTGCCATAGCGGTTGCGGACAACGGCCCTGGAATGTCACCGGAGCAACTCAGCGCGGCGCAGGAAGTGTTTTACACCACCAAGCCACAAGGCACGGGCCTGGGTTTGGCGGTGGTGAAATCCGTCACCCTGGCACACGGCGGAGAATTCCGTTTGCAATCCCGCGCAGGTGAGGGCACCTGCGGAATTTTGACGATTCCTTTAGTGGAATCCTACGAAACCGCACATTGATTTTGGCGCACCTGCGCAAAGCGCATTAGGTTTACCGGAGAGAATTCATGAACACCATCGATTCTTTAAGCACTGCAAAGTTGTTGGTAGTGGAGGACGATCCCAATCTGCGTGAAGCACTTGTGGATACCTTGCAGCTGGCGGAATTTGCTGTGGTGGAAGCCGAATCCGCAGAGCGCGCTTTGGAAATTCTCGATAGCGAGCGCGACATCGCCATGGTGATTTCCGACGTGAATATGGGCCAACTCTCTGGCCACGATTTATTGCACTTTATCCGTCAGAACTACACGCATATTCCGGTTCTGCTAATTACGGCCTACGCCAGCATCAGCGAATCCGTCCAAGCCATGCGTGAAGGCGCGGTGGATTATCTGGTTAAACCCTTCGAGCCTAATGTGTTAATTGAGGCGGTGAAAAAATTTATCGGTTCTGGTTCTGTCACTCACGACGAACCTGTGGCGGTGGCGGAAAGCAGTCGCCAGTTGTTGCTGTTGGCATCGCGTGTTGCGCAATCGGATTCCACGGTTTTGTTGCTGGGTGAATCGGGCACAGGTAAAGAAGTGCTCGCCCGCTATATTCACAATCGCTCGCCGCGCGCCAATAAACCTTTTGTTGCCATCAACTGCGCCGCCATTCCGGAAAATATGCTGGAAGCCATGTTATTCGGTCACGAAAAAGGCGCTTATACGGGTGCCTACAGCTCTGCGCCGGGTAAATTTGAGCAGGCCAATGGTGGGACTTTGTTGCTGGATGAAATTTCGGAAATGGATCTCGGCCTGCAGGCCAAGCTGCTGCGCGTGTTGCAGGAGCGCGAAGTCGAGCGCCTGGGCGGCCGCAAAAGCATTCAATTGGATGTGCGCGTTATCGCCACCTCCAACCGCGATATGCGCGAGCAGGTGGCCGCGGGCAAATTCCGCGAAGACCTTTATTTCCGTTTGAGTGTGCTGCCGTTGCAGTGGGCGCCTTTGCGCGATCGCCGCGAGGATATTCTGCCCCTGGCCAATCGTCTGTTGGAGCGCCATGCCATCAAACAGCATCGGGTAGGCGTACACCTGAGCGATGAAGCCAAAATGGCACTGGTGAACTACGCCTGGCCGGGCAACGTGCGCGAGCTGGACAACGTGATGCAGAGAGCGTTGATTCTGCAGCCGGGTAGCCTGATCCGCGCGGCGGATCTCGGTTTGCAGAGCCATACCGCTTACAGTGCCAAACCCTCTTTGGTAGAGCGCAGTCCCCAGCCTCTTGCAGGTCCGGCGGCATATCCCGCCGATGGCGTGCGCAGAGCAGGGGGGCAAGGTGGGGTGATGCCGGGCTATATGGGTAGATTTGAAGACAGCTCACTCGTTATGAATCAGTTCTCTCAAGACGATCTACGAGCGCGAGATGATGTGCTGCAGGCGGATGAGCGGGAAAGTGCGGATTTACTTGGCAGCGATTTGCGCCGGCGCGAGTTCGAGATCATCGTCGAAACCCTGCGCCGGGAAAGAGGCAGCAAAAAGAATACGGCCGAACGCCTGGGCATCAGCCCGCGAACTCTGCGCTACAAACTCGCCCGTCTGCGAGAAGAAGGTTATGACGTCGGTGCTCTGGCCGGACTTTAAGGGGCAAAAGGCGTCAATCTTCCGACGTTTTTCCGGCTTTTAAAACGCAGCGTCAGGGCTGGGCAAAAACTAAGAAAAAACCGTTCTTAAAAAAGCCAAAAATTTTTCCAGGGGATACTTTTTATTTTCAAATTACATGGGCATACTCCGCCCGAAAGCTGCCGGGCGGCTATGCTGCGCTGCGGTAGATTCGGAGTCTCACAGACAGAGGATTCCCAAATACCACAGCGGGAAAGCGTTAAAAACTGCTCCAGCGGCTTTCAGGTTGACTGAAGATTTCATCGCTATAGGAGTTTGACGTATGGGCGTAGAGGTGCTTGATTCAACTCTCGAAGTCGTAGACGAGGCACTGGTTGAAGAGAGGTTTGATGACGACGCTGCTGTAAAACCTCCAAAATCCGACATAGACGCACGTCGTCGTCTGGAGGATAAATTGGAGCAATTACGCTTAGAGAAAGAACTGCGCGAGTACGACTTCGATATTTAAAGCATTCCCTATCCAATCTGGGCGGCGCTAACTACCGAAAAGATCGCCCAGATTTTTTGTTCTGCGGCTCGGCCCTCCCGGCCGCAGAATCAATTTCCTTTATCTAAACGCCCTTATTTAATTCCATCCCCTCAATGCCTGCAGTAAGCGGTTTAACCAGTCGCTGAATATTTATTTTCTTCTCCTTCATTCTCATCCGAATACCCACGTCCCGTTTTTGGCCCGCATTCTGCAATTACCCCCTCAGAGAACCGCATAACGCCGGTTTTTTGGCAGTCCGCTGAGGACTGGTTGAGTTTCAGGATTCACTAAACGTCGAGAAAGTAGGCCATGGTAGATCGCGTTGATATCAATCGCTTGTTGTTGGAAATGCGTGCACTTAAAGCTCAGAGTCAAGCCTTTGGCGGGGTGGAGAAAGTCGGCCAGTCGCAAATTGCGACTCAGCGGCCGGAGCAGGTCAACGGGCCGCGTTTCAGCGACCTGTTTTCTCAGGCGGTCAATAAAGTGAATTCGGTGCAGCAGGCATCCAACGCAACTTCCGCGGCTTATATGCGCGGTGATCCGAATGTGGATATTACCGACGTGATGATTGCTTCCCAAAAATCCACCGTTGCCTTCCAGGCCATGACCCAGGTGCGCAACAAAGTGGTGGAAGCCTACAAAGACGTTATGAATATGCCGATTTAAGGCGTTGTTACAGTTTTGCAGTTTTCGAATTCCGATTTTTCGAATTAATGAGCGGTAATCTATGGTGGCAAAAGATGTAAGTGGCGACTTCGAGAGCTCTGCTCCAGCTGCTGCAGAGAAAAAAAGAAGCGCTTCGGACTTGTTTGAGGGTTTAAACAACCTCAATTTGTTGCGTCAGGCGGCCTTGATGATCGGACTGGCCGCCAGTGTCGCCATCGGTTTTTGGGTGGTGTTGTGGACCCAGGGAGAAGAGTACCGCCCCTTGTACGGCAGTCTCGATCGTCTGGATTCCGCCGATGTGGTGCAAATCCTCGAAACCAACGATATCCGCTACAAAGTCGATCTAGCCACTGGCGCTTTGCTGGTGCCGACCGACGAACTTGCCAAAGCCCGCCTTAAACTGGCCGAGGCCGGCATTCCGGGCAAAAGTTCCGTCGGCTATGAATTGCTCGACCAGGAACAGCCGCTGGGCACCAGCCAGTTTATGGAAGCTACGCGTTTTCGCCGCGGTCTGGAAGGTGAGCTCGCCCGAACGATTTCCAACGTCCACGCCGTGCGTTCCGCACGCGTCCATTTGGCCATTCCCAAAACCTCGGTTTTTGTGCGCGATGGCCGTGAACCCAGCGCCTCGGTTTTTCTCGAACTCTATCCAGGGCGCAAACTCGAGCCGCATCAAATCAAAGGCATTACCAACTTGGTGGCCTCCAGCGTTCCGGAAATGAAACCGCAGAACGTCACCCTGGTGGATCAGCGCGGTTCGCTGATTTCCCTGGGATCGGAAGACGAAAAACTCATAGCCGCTGCACAGCATCTCGACTACACCCGCAAAATCGAAAACGACATGATGATGCGCGTCCGCCGTCTGTTGGGACCTGTGGTAGGCGAGGACAAATTCAAAGCGGAGATCAGCGCCGATATCGATTTCACCGAAATCGAAGAGGCTGGCGAAACCTTCAACCCCGATTTGCCCGCGCTGCGCAGTGAAGCCGTGGTGGAAGAGCAGCAAATTGGCAGCGCGACTCCCGGCGGTATCCCCGGAGCTCTGACCAACCAACCGCCCGCAACCGGCTTGGCGCCGGAACAACTGCCAAATAATGCTAACGGCACTGAAGCTCCCGTGCCTTCCAACAGCCGCAGTCAGGCCACGCGCAATTACGAGCTGGATCGCACAGTAAGCTACACCAAACACCAAAAAGGCCGCTTGCGCCGCCTGACGGTGGCAGTGGTAGTCGATGACAAGCTGACGTTCGACGAGCAGGGTCGTCCGGTGCGTATTCCTTGGACCGATCAGGAATTGGAACGCCTGTCTATACTGGTACGAGATGCCGTGGGATTTTCCGCCGCACGCGGTGACAGTGTGAATGTTCTGAACGAACGCTTTGTCGATCTGCCGCTGACAGGTGACTATGCCGAAAAATGGTGGGAATCCGACGCAGCCAAATTCTGGCTCAAGCAAGCGGCTGGGCTGCTCATCATCCTGGTGCTGCTGGTAGGTTTCCTGCGGCCCTTGTTGAAGAGTCTCTCGGCAGCCGGCGCGCGTGCCAAGGAGGAGGAAGAAGCTCGTCAACTTGCCGCGTTGCAAGCTGCCGGAGTCGACTCCTTCGATTCCCTTTCTGATGAAACTGTAACCCTTACCGGCGGCGATGCTCTGGCGTTGCCAAGCCCCGAGGAAAGCTACGAGCAACAACTCAACGCAGTTAGAGGCTTGGTGGCGGAAGATCCCGGCCGGGTCGCCCAAGTGATTAAACGCTGGATCAATGAAGAATGAGTAAGCCCGCTGTAAAAGGTGGCGAAGCCAACGCCGCACCTCCGGCCCCGACCAAACCGACGGTCAAATTATCGCGTTTGGATCAGGCGGCTGTGCTTTTGTTGTCGCTGGGCGAAAGCGCCGCGGCAGAAGTGCTCAAGCATATGGGGCCTAAAGAAGTTCAGCGCCTCGGCTCTGCCATGTCGCAATTAAAAAATATTCAGCAGTACGAAGTAGAAACCGTATTGGCGAATTTCCTCGAAGAAGTGCGCACCCAGACCGGTTTGGGATTGGGTTCCGACAGCTACATTCGCAATATGCTGATTGCCGCTGTAGGTGAGGATAAAGCCAACGGTTTGATCGACCGAATTTTGATGGGTGGCAACACCACGGGTCTCGACACGCTCAAGTGGATGGAAGCGCGCTCCGTGGCCGACATTATCCGCAATGAACACCCGCAGATTCAGGCCATTGTGTTGGCCTATCTCGATCCTGACCAATCCGCCGAAGTGCTAACCCATTTTCCGGAAAAAGTGCGTCTGGACGTGTTAATGCGGGTTGCGTCCCTCGATACGGTACAGCCGAGTGCGTTGCAGGAATTGAACAATATTCTGGAAAAACAATTCTCCGGAAACGCCGGTTCGCAGACCAAACAGATGGGCGGTTACAAAAAAGCGGCGGAAATCATGAACAACCTCGACAGCTCGGTAGAAGGCGAGCTGATGGCGGCAATTCGGGAAATCGACGAAGACATGGGCGCGCAGATTGCCGACCTTATGTTTGTGTTCGACAACTTGAAAGACGTCGACGACCGCGGAATTCAGGCACTGCTGCGCGAGGTTTCTTCCGAAGTGCTGATTCTGGCACTCAAAGGCGCGGACGACGAACTCAAGGAAAAAATCTTCAAAAATATGTCCAAACGCGCGGCCGAACTCTTGCGCGACGATTTGGAAGCAAAAGGCCCGGTGCGGGTTTCCGAAGTGGAAGCCGCGCAAAAAGAAGTTCTCACCATCGCACGCCGTATGGCCGACGCCGGCGAAATTGTGCTGGGCGGCAGCGGCGAAGAAATGCTGTAAGAATTTTTCATGACAGACAAACTGGCCAACCGCATTCCGTTCGAAGATATAGAGACTGTTCAGGTCTGGACTTTGCCGTCGCTGTCTGACGGCAAAACCAGAGTTGTTCCGACGGGCAAAAAACAGCAGGAAAAAGAAGAAAAGGCAAAACAGGAACAGGAAAAAAAAGCCGCGGAAGAAATTATCGAAGAAATTACCGAGCCTACGATCAGACCTTTGACCGCAGAGCAATTGGCGGAAATTACCGAGCAAGCGGAGAGGGAAGGGCGCGAGCACGGTTATCAGGAAGGTTTTCAGCAAGGTTTCGCCGAGGGCGAAAAAAAGGGTTTACAGCAAGGCGAACAAAAAGCCTATGCGGAAACCAAAGCCGCTTTGGAAGAGCAGACGTGTCGTTTTCAGCAAATTGCCGATGCGCTGTTGGAACCGCTCGCTACCCAAGGTGCAAAACTGGAAAACGTTATTCTGGATATGGCGGTTAATATTGCCCGTCATTTACTCAACCGCGAACTGATTGAAGACCCTTCCGCGCTGTTCCATTTGGTGGAGCGCGCTGTTAACGCGTTGCCTGCCGGTGCCAAAAACATTCGTGTTTATTTAAATCCGGACGATGTGGAATTGGCCCACGAAGCCTTCGCCAATTCCGGACGCAATTGGACCTTCTATCCCGACAGCAAAATGGGGCGCGGCGGTTGCCGTGTGGAAACCGATCAAAGCCTGGTGGATTATTCGGTGGAGCGGCGTCTGCAGCAGATGCTCGACCAAGTGAATCTGCTCGGTGAATTAACCGCAGAAGAGGAAACCCCGATTGCGGATTACACGCCGCCAGAGCCGGTTGCAACAACATCATCCGCAGTAGAGCTGCCACAAGAGTCTGGCGTGGAAATGGAATCCCCGGTGACCAATACATGGGATTCATCCGATGTGCTGGAGGAGCCAAATGGAAACTCCTGATCTGCGCACTCTTGATCAACGCGTCTCCCGTTTTCGCCGTTTTTCTTTGTTGGATACCAACCCGGTTGCCAGCGGCCGCCTGACCCGCATGGTCGGTCTGACCTTGGAAGCAGTGGGATTGCGCGCGTCTGTGGGACAGCAGTGCCGCGTCCTGATGCCCAATGGCAGTCAAGTGGACGCTGAAGTGGTCGGCTTTGCCGAAGACAAAACCTTTTTGATGCCGATCCAGAAAATGGAGGGCTTGCAGCCCGGCGCACTGGTGATGCCAGTGGATAACACCAAAGGGCTGGTGATGGGTAAAGAATGCCTCGGCCGCATTATCAACGGCCTGGGAGTTCCGCTGGATGGCAAAGGCCCGTTAAAGGGCGACTCCACCATCAGCCTCACCCCGGAATTTATCAACCCCTTGCACCGCCATCCGATTGAAGAACCTTTGGACGTCGGCATACGCGCAATCAACGGTTTGTTGACGGTGGGTAAAGGCCAGCGCATAGGTTTATTCGCCGGTAGTGGTGTGGGTAAAAGTGTGCTGCTCGGCATGATGACCAAATACACCGTTGCCGATGTAGTGGTGGTTGGGCTGATCGGCGAGCGGGGGCGCGAGGTTAAGGAATTTATCGATCATATCCTCGGCCCCGAAGGTTTAAAACGCGCAGTAGTTGTCGCGGCGCCGGCGGATGAAGCGCCGCTGATGCGCTTGCGTGCCGCGCAATTGTCGACGCGCGTGGCGGAATATTTTCGCGATCAGGGCGCGAGTGTATTGCTGCTGATGGATTCGCTAACCCGTTACGGACAGGCGCAGCGGGAAATTTCCCTCGCCATTGGCGAGCCGCCAGCCACCAAGGGTTATCCGCCGTCGGTATTTGCCCGTATTCCAGAACTGGTCGAGCGCGCCGGTAACGCCGCCAAGGGCGGTGGCTCGATTACGGCTTTTTATACGGTGTTGACGGAAGGGGACGATCTGCAGGACCCAATCGCCGACTCCGCGCGCGCCATTTTGGACGGACACGTGGTGCTGTCGCGCCAGTTGGCAGAAGAGGGGATTTATCCCGCCATTGATATCGAAGCTTCCATCAGCCGCGTCATGCCGCATGTGGTCAGCGAAGGCCATTTAAAGGGCGCTTTGCAGTTCAAACAATTGCTTGCGCGCTACCGCCAGAACAAAGATTTGATCGCCATCGGCGCCTACAGCCCGGGCAGCGATCCGGTGACGGATCGCGCGATCGAACGCTACCCACATCTGGTGCAGTTCGTCAGTCAGGGCATTCAGCAAAAAGCGCCCTTGGCAGAAAGTGTGAACATGTTACAGACGCTGTTGGCGGCCGGGCAGGACAACGGCAAAAAAGCCGATGCCAACGCCAGGGCAAACGTCGCCAAAAAACCTGGCGTGCGATGAGTCCATTTTTAGAGCCGACTCAACAAGTATGAGCCGAGTGAAAAGCTAGCAGAATGAGCTGAGCGAAAAGATAGATATGAGCCGAGCGAAACGCCTGAGTTTAGTATTGGATATCGCCGAGCGCGCCGAAAACAAAGCGGCGGAAGCTTTTGAAATGGCGCGGCGTCTGTTGCAGGAAGATCAGGACAAGCTGGCGGATCTGCAGCGTTATTATGCGGATTACGAACAGAGTTTTTCCCAGCCGACGCTGCTGCGGGCGCAGGACATTATGCAGCAGCGCAGTTTCCTGCAGCGGCTGGCGGAGGCTGTGCGGCAACAAGAACAGATTGTTGAACGCCGCGGCTCGATTGCCGAAAGCAAACAAAAGGATTGGCGCACCGCGCATTTAAAGCGCCGCGCCCTGCAGGAACTGATCGAACGGGTGCGCGCAGACGAGCAAAAAGTGCTGACCCGTAAAGAGCAAAAAATGCTGGACGAATGGTTTAGTCAAAGTGCGTTGCGGCGAGCGGAAAACGGTCAGTCGTAAGTCACCGATATTATCTATTTGTCTGATTTTTAGCCTTCGGGCCCGCGGCTTCTGCTTGCCGCACTTGTGTTGCCAAATTGCCTATGTAATCCTTGCGCCGCTTTGTGACGTACATCGCGTTCAGTCTCTCCATGAAGCCGGTGCCATTTCGCAAAGAAAACGACCCAGTGCAATGACCTTTCAAGTAAGAGCTTTCCATATTGGCGTGGCAACATAGTCTATGCTTATGGAAATAGGCCATTTGCCGTGCTTCGAGTCGGAGAGAAGATGTTCGTCCCGTCTGTTTCCGCTGCACGCTGACACTTGTGCACCGGCGACGGTTTTATACCGATAATAATTTTGGCAATACTGGCTGACCATTTACGTGTGGAGGAAAACCTATGGCGATCAGCTCATCGCTATCCCCTGACAGCAAAACTCTGACCATCCAGGTCGAAGGACGTTTTGATGCAAGTTCTTTGGATGAATTTCGCAAATGCTACGAGGACGTGTCTGGTGGTGTACCTGAGCGCTACAACGTGGATCTGAAAAATGCCGTTTATTTGGACAGCTCCGCTTTGGGCATGTTGTTGGTATTGCGAGATTACGCGGGCGGTGAAAATGCTCAGATCACCATTTCCAATTGCTCGCCGGAAGTCAAAAAAATCTTTTCCATCTCCAGTTTTGAACAGCTGTTTACCATTCAATAGTTGCTTCTCTGATGGATCGCTTTGGCGAACCTCAGCGGATGAAAAGCTTGGAAGGTTCAAGCTGACGTCGCTCAACAAAGCATTATCCGCTGCGGCGGATAATGCACAGGTTTTACAATGGAGCATCTGACATGCGGAGTTTGCAGGACCGCCTTCCAGCCGAGAGCGCGACGGAAAATACCGGTGCTCTGAAAATCCTGGTGGCCGAAGATTCAGCTGCCGATCGTCTGATATTGCAATCCATGCTGCAGCGCTCCGGCCATGAAGTGGTGCTGGCCGAAGATGGTGAGAGCGCCATTACCGCATTTTCTGAATGTCACCCGGACTTGGTTTTTCTCGATGTCATCATGCCCAACGTCAATGGCATAGAGGCTGCACGCCGCATTAAATCGCTGGCGGGAGATGAATTGGTCCCGGTCATTTTTTTGACCTCCCTGGCGGATGCCGAATCCCTCGCCACTTGTCTCGATGCTGGCGGCGATGATTTTCTCTCCAAACCCTACAACCAGATTGTTCTGGATTCGAAAATCAAAGCGTTTTCGCGCATGCGCGAAATGCACAGAACAGTCGCCCATCAAAAAGATCAGATTGCACTGCACAACAAACACCTGATTCAAGAGCAAAATGTCGCCAAGCAGGTATTCGATAAAATTGCCCACGCCGGTGCTTTAAAGCTCGACATTATTCGTTATTACATGTCCGCACTCGCGGTATTTAACGGCGACGTATTATTGGCAGAAGTCAGTCCGCGCGGCAGTTTGTTTGTAGTGCTCGGCGATTTTACCGGCCACGGATTGCCGGCAGCGATTGGCTCCATGCCATTGGCGGCAACCTTTTACGGTATGGTCGGCAAAGGTTTTTCCCTGGCGGATATTCTGCGGGAAATTAATCAGAAGCTGTATCAAACCTTGCCAGTCGGTTTATTTTGTTGTGCCACCTGTGTGGACATCAATTTCAAGAAAAACCGCATCAGTGTGTGGAACGGCGGTTTGCCCGATAATATTTTGTATCGCCATAAAACGCGCACCTATGAGCGGGTGAAATCCAGTCATTTACCTCTCGGTGTTTTGTCCAATCGCGATTTCAAAGCCGACACCCAAGTGTTGCATTTGGAACCGGGCGATCATTTTTTGATGTGGTCGGACGGCATTCAGGAAGCGCGCAATCGCGCCGGTGTGATGTTCGGCGAAGACAATATCAATGCCGTCTTGGATAGCAGCCTGGATGCGTCCGCCGTATACGCGCAAATTTTGAAAAACGTGCAGGAGCATATTGGCAGCACAGAAAAAGATGACGATATTTCCCTGGTGGATATCACCTTTCCGGAAGACGATTCCAAAGTGCAAGGCTTGGTTCCCAAATCCGGCATGCGCAACGGTTATCTGGAAGATTGGGAATTAACGCTGACGCTGGTGGCCTCGTCACTCAAAACATTTAATCCGCTGTCGCTGCTGATTCATGTGATCTCGGAAGTGCCGGGATTGCGCCAGAACAGCAGTGTGCTTTACACAGTGTTGTCGGAATTATTCAATAACGCACTGGAGCACGGCGTGCTGGGATTGGAATCCAGCATTAAAAGTTCGCCCACGGGATTCGCCGAATATTATCGCCTGCGTAAAGAGGGTTTGGAGGCGCTGACGGAAGCCTTTGTGCGCTTTGAATTTCGCCACGAAGTGCGGGAAAACGGCGGCATGCTCACCATTACAGTAGTCGATAGCGGCAAAGGTTTTGTGCCGCAGGATTTACCGTTAACTGGCGACCCGCAAAAATTACCCGCCAGTGCTCAATATTACGGTCGCGGTCTTACGCTGGTGGCATCTATTTGTGATTCCTTACAGATATTGCCGCCTGGAAACCGGGTTCGAGTGCAGTTTTCTTGGAATTACGAAGAGTAGTTTTTTATTTTTCAGGATGTTTAACGGAGTAGGCTATGACCGACGCACGTATTGATGCGGCTATGATGGAACAGTTAAAGGAATTATTGGGAGAGCGTTTTACGGAATTGGTCGATCGATTTATTCAGGATGGCGAGCGGCGTCTTGGTCTTTTGCGTGAAGCATTAAAAACACAGGATTTTGTCGCTATTCATGCAGAAGCTCACGGCCTTAAAGGCAGCAGTCGGAATATTGGCGCAAATATTCTGGGCGGTTTGTGCAGTGACCTGGAGCAAATGGGCAAAGAGAACAAAGCCGAAGGGTTGCAGACAGTTTTTGCCGCTCTTGAACAGGAGTTTGCCGCTGTGTGCGCGGAGTTGCGCACCTGGTAAGTGAATTTCCTCAATATCCCAATGTTTTTTTTCGAATGGCATGCGGCTTGCTGATTTCCGGTACAAAACCAAGGTTTACGGAAATCAGGCATGTCATTCCCGTCGTTTTTGTTTTCTCCAGCTAACCAGGCTTCAGCAACTCAAGCGAAAGCCAATACCTTTTCTCCCGGTTCGCTCCCTGCGGCTGGTTCATCTATCTCCGAGGCTGCAAAAACATCGACCGGCGATGCGGCGATTGGCAGGTCTGCAAACAGCGATTTTGCGAAAAGTTTTCGCCAGGTGATGGCAAAACAGCCAGCCGCGGAAACCAAAGGAAAAATTGCGGATAACAACGGAAAAGCTGCAGACACCAAGGTAAAAGCGGCGGATACCAACCCGAAAATGACGGATGGCGGAGAGCGGCTTAGCGACAATATTGGCGATATTGAAGGTATCGCCAATATAACGGTGAGCAATGCTTTGGAGCTATCGCCAGAAATATTGCAATGGTTGGCAGAGCAGGGAATCGCTCCCGAAATGGTGGACGCGGTTATTCAACAAGCGGAGCAGCCGCTGGCGCTGAAACAGATTGTCAGTTTATTGACGCTCGGCAGCGAATTTCCGCCAGAACATCCGCTTTCCGTCGCCGATATGACGGATGAACCTCTTGATAGCGAGACAATGCCGATCGTTTCCTCCCTGATCTTTGCCGTGCCGCAATTGCCGGATGCCGGAGCATCAGCGCTGCAAAGTGCAGGCTCGGTACAAGTCGACGTGCCTTTAAAAGCGAAAGTAGAAATACCTATCAAAATGGATTATGCGGTCGAAGGTGAAGGCGTTCTGCAGGACGCTGTTCTTGAAGATGGTGAAGCCGAAACCACTTTGTTTTCCACCACTTCAGCTTTGAAAAATGGCCGCGTTGGCGGAGATAACGAAGCGCGATTGAATGTCGCAGCTCAGCCGCCACAAACGGCTGAGGCTGGCGCCTTTGCGGATACCTTTGATTCGCTGGTTTCTGAAACACTCGAATCCTTTAGCAGTGCGGTAAAGGGGGAGCACGCTCCCTCTGCAGTTCACTCCACACCCAACCGCAGCTTGGCAGCACTGGAAACCAATGCCGCAGGACGTGTGATGGTGCCGGTGCAGGTAAGTTTTGGACATCAACAATGGTCTGACGCTGTAGCGGAACGCGCTGCTTGGCTGGCAGCTCAGCAGATCAATTCTGCCGAATTACAGCTTGATCCGCCGGAACTCGGCCCTCTGCAAGTCAGAATCAGCGTGCAAAACGATCAGGCAGTGGTGAACTTCGCCAGTGCCAACCCGCAGGTGCGTGAGGCACTGGAGCAGACCATGGCGCGCTTGCGCGAAATGTTGCAGGAGCAGGGCATGCAGTTGGTTGATGCGGGTGTTTCCGATCAGCGTCAGTCCAACGGAGAAGCCGCGCAAGCACTTGAGGAAGGCGTGGCTGGCGATATAACGGGAGAGGCGGATGAAACTTCTGAGGTCACTTTGGAAGTCGCCGATTCTTCCGGTATTGATGATTTTGTATAGCTTTTAAAATTCTCTCTAAGTGTCCTCCGGATTTCATTCGAAGCGGGGCGTCGTCGCCCTGCTTAATTTCATTCGTCTGCTATCTTTAATCGTGCGTGCCAGGAATCCGTCGAACTATAAAAATTCACCCACCACCATGCGCCGTATCCTAATCCGAATGTTTTGATGATCCGGGGGATTATTCCTCCAGGGGCACATTCTGGTTTGATTTTTTAAGGTTTGGCGGATTTCCGACATTTGGCACCTCTCTTGCTCAACCCTAGTAACCCGCATAAATAAATGACGGAAATTTGACGATGGCAATCGCACAACAAAGTGAGGCTGGAGCAGCAGCTCCGCAATCCTCGGGGAAAAAACGTCTCATTATTCTGATTACCGCTATCATCGCGATCATTGCTATCTCGATCGGCTCTACTATCGGCGTGCTGAAATTTTTGGCGGCCAAGGATGCTGCGGAACAACAAGCGGCTGCTGAAAATTCGGTTCCGACATCTCAGCCTGCAGTGTATTACCCGCTGAAACCGCCGCTGATGGTGAGTTTTTCCGTGCGGGGCAGGGCGCGATTTGTCCAGGCAGAATTGACTTTGATGACGCGCGACCCGTCAGTGATCAGCACAGTGGAGCTGCATCAATCCATGATTCTCAATGCTTTGAATATGTTGATTGGCGGCCAGTCATTTGAAGAGCTGCAAACTGCTGAAGGCAAAGAATTATTGCGGCAACAATGTTTGCAGGAAATCCAGCGTTTGCTGCAGAAGGAAATTGGCAAACCCGGCATTGAACAAGTGCTGTTTAGCAGCTTTGTTATGCAATAAACCGTTTTGGTTAAGCAGACAAAACTCAACCATTTGGCAAGTTGATTCGAGGTTACTGTGCAGGATCTATTATCCCAAGAAGAAATTGACGCTCTGCTCCATGGTGTCGATGACGGAGAAATAGAAACTGAGGGGGATTTTGACCCCACCGGCGTGCGGCCTTATGACCTCACCAGCCAAGACCGCATTGTGCGCGGGCGCATGCCCACACTGGAAATGATCAACGAACGTTTTGCGCGCTATACGCGCATCAGCATGTTCAATTTATTGCGCCGCACAGCGGATGTTTCCGTCGGCGGAATTCAGATTCAAAAATTTGGCGAATACGTGCACACACTGTACGTGCCCACCAGTTTGAATATGGTGAAATTTCGTCCGCTGCGCGGAACAGCATTGATTATTCTCGATGCAAAACTCGTATTTAAATTAGTGGATAACTTTTTTGGCGGCGACGGTCGTCACGCCAAGATCGAAGGACGCGAATTCACACCGACTGAATTGCGTGTGGTGCAGATGGTGTTGGAGCAGGCATTCGTCGATTTGCGCGAAGCCTGGAAAGCGGTAAAACCCATCGAATTCGAATACATCAATTCCGAAGTCAACCCATCCATGGCCAATATCGTCAGCCCCAGCGAAGTGGTGGTGGTCAGCACTTTCCATGTGGAATTGGACGGTGGCGGTGGCGAATTGCATATCACCATGCCGTATTCCATGGTCGAACCCATTCGGGAAATTCTCGACGCAGGTTTGCAAACCGACACCGATGAGCGCGATGAGCGCTGGGTAAAAGCCTTGCGCGACGATGTGATGGCCGCGCAAGTGGATTTGGAGTGCGACATAGTGCGGCGCGAAGTCACTCTGCGCGATATTGTCGATTTGCGTGCGGGTGACGTTATTCCCATTCAAATGCCCGACAGCAGCATATTAACGGCCAACGGTGTTCCTATGTTTCGCGTTGTACTCGGGCGTACCAAAGAAAATCTGGCTCTGAAAATCGTCGATGTGATCGACCGTAAAGTGGCCCACCATATTCAAAAGTAATTTTTAAGCAAATCATCAATACCGAATTGATTTGGCGAATGTAAGCGGAGAAGTAGCATGAGTGATGACTTGACGAATCAGGACGATATGGCAGATGAGTGGGCGGCGGCGCTGGCTCAGCAGGAAGGTAAAAATCAGCCTGCTGCTCAACAGGTCGAGCTCGATGAATTTGCACCGACGGATAATAGCGGGGCTCCCCGTCCAGACCTCGACGTTATTCTGGATATCCCTGTCACGATTTCCATGGAAGTTGGGCGCACGCCAATTACGATTCGCAATTTATTGCAATTGAATCAAGGATCGGTTATCGAATTGGATCGCCTGGCGGGTGAGCCTCTCGATGTGTTGGTCAATGGCACTTTGATCGCTCACGGCGAAGTGGTGGTGGTCAACGAAAAATTCGGCATTCGTATGACGGACGTAATCAGTCCATCCGAACGCATCAAAAAACTGCGCTAACGAGAAGTTAGCGCGAGAGCGCTTTCCCGAACAGCTGGTCATGTGTAAGAGCGCGGTATGGCTATGAAAAAAGCAATTTTATTTAGCAGTGTTATTTTTTCTCTCCCCGTTTGGGCTTCTGAAGCTGCAGCCAATGTCAAACCAGGTCCGGCGCTTTTGCAAACCTTGTTTGGACTAGCCGTTGTTGTAGGTCTGATCCTTTCACTGGCTTGGGTAAGTAAACGTTTGAGCGGCGGTAGACTCGGCAATCAAAAATTTATGAAAATTCTCGCCGTCCAACCTTTGGGGACGAGAGAAAAAATTCTGTTGGTGGATGTTGCCGGTCAGCAAATGATGTTGGGGGTGGCACCGGGGCGCATCTCCATGCTGCACGTTTTTGACGAACCCGTCATGCCCGTCCCGCCAGAGGGCGCCGGAAATTTAGCGGCTCGTTCAGTCACAGAATTTTCGCAAAAGCTCCACGAATTTCTCAATCAGGGAAATAAATCAGAATGAAACCCCGTCTGATCGCTTTGCTGTTCACGCTGCTTGTTGCATTGGGTGCGGTTTCCAACGTCTGGGCGCAGTCCTCTGATCCAGCATCGCCACCGGTTGCTCCCAGTGCCACGGCGAGCTCTACCCCGGCGGGATTTCAACCTATCCCAGCCTTGCCGGTATTGACCGTACAAAAAAATGCAGATGGAACGGAAGATTACACCGTAACGCTGCAAATTCTGTTGTTGATGACAGCGCTGTCATTCCTGCCAGCGATGTTGATGATGATGACCTCGTTTACGCGCATCATTATTGTGTTTGCAATATTGCGCCAAGCCTTGGGTCTGCAGCAGTCGCCATCCAACCAGATTTTGATCGGGCTCTCGTTATTTTTGACATTTTTTATTATGACGCCGGTGCTGGACCGCGTGAATGAGCAGGCTATTCAACCCTATATCAGCGAACAAATCAGTGCGCGTCAGGCTCTGGAAAATGCCCGTGTGCCATTTCATGACTTTATGATTTCGCAAACGCGCGAAAGTGATCTGGAATTGTTTTTCCGTATTTCCGGGCGTGACAAAGTGCAGGGGCCGGAGGATGTTCCGTTCAGCATTTTAATGCCGGCTTTTATAACCTCGGAGCTCAAAACTGCATTTCAAATCGGCTTCATCATTTTTATTCCCTTTCTTGTCATCGATATTGTGGTGGCCAGCGTTTTGATGGCGATGGGTATGATGATGTTGTCACCGTTGATTATTTCTCTGCCATTTAAAATCATGCTGTTTGTTATGGTGGACGGGTGGGGGCTGATAATTGGCACCCTTGCGGCAAGTTTCGGCATATAGGATGGTAAATCATGACACCCGAAGTTGCCCTCAGTCTATTTGGCGATGCTTTTTACCTCACCGTCATAATGGTGCTGATTATTGTCGGCCCTAGTTTGATGGTCGGTTTGCTCGTCAGTACGTTTCAAGCGGCAACACAAATCAACGAACAGACCTTGAGTTTTTTGCCGCGCCTTATTATGACTCTCGCAACCATTATGCTGACCGGGCCATGGCTGTTGCGGCAATTAATGGACTTGTTTGAACGACTGATGGTCGAGATTCCCAATATTATTGGCTGATCATGGAAACCATAACCGACAGCCAAATTGCCGCCTTTCTGCAACAATACTTTTTGCCCTTTACGCGCATAGGCGCTTTGTTGTTGACCATGCCAGTTATAGGTACGCGTGTTGTGCCAGCCCGGGTGCGTATTATTGCAGCCTTTCTTTTAACGCTGATGGTGGTGCCTTTGTTGCCGCCATTGCAGGTAACGCCCAGTCTTTCCCTCTCCACCGGCATTTTGATTCTGCATGAATTGCTTATCGGTGTTGCGCTGGGATTTGGATTTCAGGTGGTATTTCAGATATTTGTGCTGGCGGGCCAATATCTGGCGATGAAAATGGGGTTGGGTTTTGCCTCCATGAACGATCCCACCAATGGTGTGCAAACCACAGTATTGTCGCAGTTTTATCTCGTGATGCTCACCATGGTTTTTATTGCCGTCAATGGCCACCTGTTATTGATTGAATTGTTACTACAAAGTTTTCAAACGCTGCCGCCCAGTCACTTTACCTTTACGCGCGAGCAGGCGTTTCAAGTGGTCAATCTCGGCGGTTGGATGTTCGCCAGTGCTTTGGTGATGACCTTGCCGGTCATGACGTCGTTATTGGTGGTGAATATCGCCTTTGGCGTAATGAGCCGAGCGGCGCCGCAGTTGAATATTTTTGCCATAGGCTTTCCCTTTACGCTGATTTGCGGCATGTTTTTGGTGTGGCTTGGGTTTGCCACCTTTGAAATGCACTTCGAAGAATATATGGCAGAAGGATTTTTATTTGCGCGCGAATTGCTGCGTTTGCAGTAGCGATTTTCTAATTAACGAGCGAAAGCCTTTATGGCACAAGACGACAGCTCACAAGAAAAGACCGAAGAGGCCACCCCCAGGCGCATAGAAAAAGCCCGGGAAGAGGGCCAGATTCCCCGTTCGCGCGATTTGACCACTTCAGCGGTGTTGATTCTCGGGTCGGTGGCTTTGTGGTCTTTTGGTGGGCATGTTGCGGATAACCTTTCCCGCGTCATGAAATTTAATTTTTCCATTGAACGCGAAGTTATTTTCGATCCGCAGAAAATGATCGCGCAGCTGGCTTCGTCGTTCTTTGAGGCTTTGTGGGCACTGATACCGATTTTTGCTGTATTGGTGGTGGCGGCCATTGTTGGACCGACGATTTTGGGCGGTTTTTTGTTCAGCTCCAAAGCCATCACCCCGCAATTAAAACGCATGAATCCGCTGTCCGGTCTCAAGCGAATGTTTTCAGTTAAATCGCTGGTAGAACTGGCGAAATCCGTTGGCAAAGTGCTGGTGGTGGTTCTGGTTGCTTATTTGACATTGCGAATGTTTCAGACGGAACTATTGGGATTAAGCCAGGAGAATCTGGAAAGTGGAGTTGCGCACTCGCTGAAAATTGCCATTATCGCGACCTTGCTGATCAGCTGTTCGACCATTTTGATTGCAGCGGTAGATGTGCCTTATCAGATATGGGAATACAAAAAGAATCTGAAAATGTCGCGCCAGGACATTAAAGATGAAATGAAAGATTCGGAAGGCAAACCGGAAGTCAAAGGGCGCATTCGCCAATTGCAACGCGAAATGGCCAACCGCCGCATGATGGCATCGGTACCGAAAGCAGATGTAGTCATCACTAACCCAACGCACTACGCTGTTGCCTTGAAATACGATCCGGAAACCATGGCAACGCCAATTCTGCTCGCCAAAGGCACGGATGAAGTCGCCATGAAAATCCGCGAAATTGCCCGCGAATATAAAATCGAACAGGTTCGTACACCAGTGCTGGCGCGGGCGATTTATTACACCACCAAAATAGACGACGAAATTCCCCAAGGTCTGTACCTCGCTGTTGCGCAAGTATTGGCCTACGTTTTTCAGCTGCGCAATTACCGTCGCGGCAAGGGCGAGCGTCCCGCTTTCCCAACCAATATCAAAGTGCCTAAGGATATGATCTTCCCGGAAAAATCCTAAGCGCACACTTTCGCCGGTATATCAGTCCGCATTTGCGAATGCCATCTGTTATCCTTTCTGTTTTTGCCACCTGCGGCCCATGTCGCGTGGCGCTTGTTGGAGAATGATGATGAAAACTCGTGCAGCGGTGGCCTTTGCCGCCGGAAAACCTTTGGAAATTGTTGACGTTGACCTCGAAGGACCAAAAGCTGGTGAAGTTCTGGTCGAAATCAAAGCGACCGGTGTTTGCCACACTGATGCCTTTACGCTTTCCGGCGATGATCCGGAAGGTCAATTTCCTGCGATTCTCGGCCATGAAGGTGCGGGTGTTGTAGTGGACGTAGGCCCCGGGGTGAAATCCCTGAAAAAAGGCGATCACGTTATTCCTCTGTACACGCCCGAGTGCCGCGAATGTGAATACTGTCTGCACCCCAAAACCAATCTTTGCCAGGCCATTCGCAGCACACAAGGCCAGGGTCTAATGCCGGACGGCACCAGCCGTTTCAGTTTCGAAGGCAAGCCTGTGTTGCATTACATGGGCTGCTCCACCTTTTCCAATTACACCGTTTTGCCGGAAATTGCGCTGGCAAAAATTCGTGAAGACGCACCTTTTGATAAAGTCTGTTATATCGGTTGCGGTGTGACCACCGGTGTAGGCGCTGTGGTGTTCACTATGAAAGTCGAAGCAGGTTCCACTGTTGCGGTATTCGGTCTGGGTGGAATTGGCTTGAACGTGATTCAAGGCGCGAAACTGGTCGGAGCGCGACGCATTATCGGTGTTGATCTCAATCCCGCGCGCGAAGCTTTGGGCCGCAAATTCGGCATGACGGACTTTGTGAATCCCAAAGATGTCGACAATGTTGTCGATACGATAATTCAAATGACCGGCGGCGGTGTGGATTACAGTTTTGAATGTATCGGCAACGTCAAAGTGATGCGCCAAGCATTGGAATGCTGTCATAAAGGTTGGGGGCAGAGCTGTATTATCGGCGTTGCCGGAGCCGGGCAGGAAATTTCCACCCGACCATTCCAATTAGTAACCGGGCGCGTATGGCGCGGTACTGCATTCGGCGGCGCACGCGGGCGCACCGATGTACCAAAAATCGTCGACTGGTATATGGAAAATCGCATCAATATCGACGATTTGATTACTCATACCATGCCGCTGGACGACATTAACAAAGCATTCGATTTAATGCACAAGGGCGAAAGCATCCGCTCCGTCATTTTGTATTGAGGAGATCAGCGTGGAAAAAATTGGCCAAAACAAATGTTTCGGCGGAAATCAGTTGCGCTATAAACACGCATCGCCCGTGTTGGGTTGCGACATGACTTTTTCCATTTATTTGCCACCCGGAGCCAGCGCGGATGCGCCGGTTCCGGTGATTTATTGGCTGTCCGGCTTGACCTGCACCGATGAAAATTTTGTGCAAAAAGCCGGCGCGCAAAAATACGCCGCAGAACACGGTGTTGCACTGGTCGCACCGGATACTTCGCCGCGCGGAGAGCATATTCCGCGCGATCCAGACGGTGCGTGGGATTTTGGTTTGGGCGCCGGTTTTTATCTGGATGCTACTAACGAACCCTGGCGAAAAAATTACCGCATGTATTCCTACATTACGGAAGAGTTGCCAAAACTGATCGAAGCGGAATTTCCGGTTACCAGCAAAAAATCCATTATGGGCCACTCCATGGGCGGTCACGGCGCTCTGACTATCGCGCTAAAAAATCCCGGTGTTTACAACGCTGCGTCAGCGTTTTCTCCTATTTGTGCGCCTATGGAATGTCCCTGGGGAGTCAAAGCGTTTAGCCGTTATTTAGGTGAGGACAAAACCAACTGGCGGCAATACGACACCTGCGCGCTTATAGCAGAGCGGAAAAATACAATTCCGTTGCTGGTAGAGCAGGGCAGTGCCGACAGCTTCCTGGTGGAGCAGTTGCAGCCGGAAAAATTGCAACAAGCATGCGCGCAAAACCAACACCCATTGGATTTGCGCATACGCGACGGCTATGACCACAGCTACTTTTTTATCGCCACATTTATTGGCGAGCATGTGGCTTATCATGCGGAACGGTTAAAGCAATAAGTGTCAAAGTTTGAGGTGCGGATATTGAAAATCCGCACTGTGAGGAATTGCCCATGAATCTGAAAAAACTATGGAAAGAAAACCGCTCCCTGATCATTTTCCTGCTCCTGATGTTCGTCTTCCGCGGTGCCGTGGCGGACTGGAATGAAGTACCGACCGGATCCATGAAGCCGACGATTATCGAAGGCGACAGGATTCTGGTGAACAAAATGGCCTACGACTTGCGCGTGCCGTTTACGCATATTTCTCTGTTCAAATTCGGCGATCCGGTGCGTGGCGATATAGTGATATTTGATTCGGCTGTATCGGGCAAAAGATTGGTCAAGCGCATTGTGGGTGTTCCCGGTGACGTGGTAGAAATGCGCGATAAGGTTCTTTTTATCAATGGTAAGGCGCTGGATTATCAAGTTGTCGAGCAAGATCCCCATGCAATTTATAGAAAGGAGAACCTGCTCGGTGTGGAGCACATCATTAGGTTGGTCAATGCTGAATCCGGCATGGCGAATTTCTCTGCTATCAAGGTACCGGAAGGGCATTATCTGGCGTTGGGAGATAATCGCGATGAAAGCGCCGATTCCCGCGTAATTGGATTTGTACCACGCAAAGAAATCGTCGGCCGCTCCCGCAGTGTGGTCCTGTCCTTCAATTACGACAACTTCTACATTCCCCGCTCTGAACGATTTTTTCATCGTTTATAAATGAAAAAAATCATGATCATCGGTTCAGCCGGTTCTGGCAAGTCGACTTTGGCGAAAAAGTTGGAGGCGAAAACCGGCATCGCGGCAACCCATCTGGATGCGCTTTATTGGAGACCTGGATGGGTGGCGACGGAGAGGGAGCATTGGCGAGCCATTCAAGAGGATTTGTGCCGTCAGGAATCCTGGATTCTCGATGGCAATTATGGCAGGACCCTCGATATCCGTTTAAAGCACAGTGACACCATTATTTTTCTCGATATCAATCGATATGTGTGTCTGGCGAGAGTGGTGTGGCGGATTTGCAAATCCTATGGAAAGACGCGACCGGATATGCCGGCGGGGTGTCCAGAACAATTCGATTGGCAATTCTTCCGCTGGATTTTCGATTACCCCAAGAACAACAGACCAGAAATCCTGCAGAAGTTGAATGCGTTGTCCGCGGAGAAAAACGTTATCGTTCTACGTTCCCCGCGCGAGGTGGCCAACTTTTTAAAAGGAATCTAAGGAACAACTTAAAAAGAATTAAGGCAGAGATGCACCAACAAAAAAACCGCTCAGGTGAGCGGTTTTTTTGTTGGTGCAGAGCGCCTATCACTAGGCGCTGTTATGGGTTCTTAGTTGTTCTTGATGTAATCCATCAACCAAGTCATGGCAGGACGCGGTTGGCCATTGCGGATCAGACCGGTACCGTTACGCCATGTAGAACCGTAAATGTAGCCCCACAAGGTGATACCAACAACTTGTGGGTGCTCCCAGAAGATTGGGAAGTGCATCTTCATGTAGTTCAACTGAGTTTGATCGTCAGTCGCTTCGATATCGTACTCAGATACGTACATCGGCAGACCGGTTCTCTGATGGATCAAGTCCAGTTTGGCTTTGATTTCTGCCGCAGTCCAAACTTTCGGATCGTACAAGCTGTGCGCTTGCAAGCCGACAGCGTCTACATAACCAGAACGAACAGCGGGAGCGATAAGATCAAGGATCGCATCGGTATCCCAAGTCATAAAGTTATAGTCGTTGTAGATCAGGATGGCATTCGGGCAGTGTTTGCGAGCCAGTTTGAAGGATTCCGTAATCCAATCATTACCGAACGCATTGCGCGCGAAGTTAGCCGGTGCGTGGTTCGGGTGAGCCTCATTGACCACGTCGATCATTGCAGTGTCTGGATAGCGGGTGCAGTAGTCGCGGATCCATTCTTCGATTTCTTCACGTTGTTCGGCTGCGCTCAGGTTGTGAATCCAGTTTGGTGCTTGCGCACCCCAGACGAAGGTGTGGGCCTTAACAGGAATATTGTTTTGACGCGCGTATTGGTAGATGCGGTCAACAGGGGCCCAGTTGTACTGGTCGCGAGTACCTTCCACGGATCCCCATTTACCTTCGTTTTCCGGGGTGATCTGGTTCCAGTACTGGATAAAGTCGGAGCGTACTTGACCGCCAGTCGTGATGTTACCAACGAATTTTTTGGTTGGCGAAGGCGTCACTATAGTGGTGTCCAGCTGACCATCGTTGGAGTAAATGGCGAAGGCTGCCAGGGTTGGGTTTTCCACGCCTTTGATCATTTCGATGGTGACTTTCTTGTCGTTAACCTGGGCGTTTTCCACGGTGTAAGTGTAAGCGCCGTCATGGCCAACCAAGGAATACAGGTCGATATCGCGCAATACGGTATTGCCTTCAACCGCTACGCTGAAGCTGCGCAAACCAGCGGAAGTTTGATAAATCTCGGCAAAAAACAGTTTGATGGTGTAACGGCCGTTAGCGGTGACGGGGATTTCATATTTGAATTCGCCGTAGCGTTCAGTTTGGAAAATAGTGCCGTCGGCAACCCCCGAAATAGGATCGGTAGTGGAATTGGCTTGACCGCCCACTCCGTATTTATCAGCGATAAAGGTAATGCCTTCGAAGGTATTGTCCTTGGTTGAACCAACGTCAACGGCTACCACCAACGGCATATTGATCGGAGAGCCGGAGCTTGAAGAGCTAGAGCTGCTGCTGGAAGAACTGGAGCTTGAGCTACTGGAGGAACTGGAGCTGCTTGAAGAGCTGGAGCTTGATGAGCTGGAACTGCTTGAACTTGAGCTGCTGGGCTGGGGCGTACCACCACCGCACCCTGCTAGCAAGCTCGCACATACGACGAACGTGAGCGACGTGGTCGAGATGAGTGACTTCATGTGACGTTTCCTCTGACACCTGATGTAATTTTTATGTAATTGGGATTCACCAGTCACAATTTGCGGCTGCATACCTCGGCGCAGTTGCAATACCACAGTGAGCACTGGCGGAATGGAGTTCCGCCAGAGTGAATTCATCATATGATTTCATAATACGAAAGCCGGTTCTGTGACCTGTCTTTCAACATAGGTGTGAAGTGCCCTCAATAACTACAGTGGTTTACAAAAGGACAAGTTGACGCTCGCCGTGCCAAGTTAACTCAAAACCATGAAGGGCGGTTCACAATGGTCGATAATCCCCCAAATCTGCGTGGAGTGCTATGCAACGCCTTGCTGTTGTGTTGAACCTGTGACGCGATTCTGCGTGCTTCTGAGAATAGGTATTAAAAATGGTCCTTTATTATCTGGATTTGGCTGGCGTAGCAGTGTTCGCTGCAACTGGGGTATTGGCGACACGCGATCGCAATCTGGATTTTTTCGGTGTATTGATGGTGGCGACTTTTACCGCCATTGGCGGTGGGACGCTACGCGATTTGCTGCTGAACCGTCACCCGATTTTTTGGATTGTGGATCAAGGGTATTTGCTGACGATTCTGGCGGCGGTTGTGGTGATGGTGATTTATCTGGCGCGCCGTCCTCCGCCGGGAGCGCTGATGCTGATTGCGGATGCGTTTGGTCTCGGGTTTTTTGCCATGTCCGGTGCCAAGTTGACGCTGGACGCAGGGCACTCGTCATTGATTGTGGTGCTCATGGGCGTAATGACGGGGGTGATGGGTGGTATTTTGCGTGATGTCATTACCGCCCGAGTGCCACTTATTCTGCAAAAAGAGGTGTACGCAACTGCGGCCATTGTCGGCATTTTGGTTTATTTGGTGTTGCGTCAGTTTATTCCGGGGATGGCTGCCTTTTGGGCTGGCGCATTTACCGTAATTGGTTTGAGGTTGATGGCCATAAAATGGGGATTGAATTTACCGGCTATCCCTACTCGTTAGGCCACCAGCGAAAATCACTCAGAGGAAAAATAAGGATCCTGATATGAGCAAGCAGCAGGATGACATCATCCAGATTTTGCAAACACGCTTCGAAAAAAACAGGCAGCGTCACGACAATATCAAATGGGCAGACGTGCAAGCCAAACTGCAGGCGAATCCTGCCAAGCTTAAAATTTTGGCAGAGATGGAAAACACCTGCGGCGAGCCGGATGTTATAGGTTTTGAGCAAAACACTGGTGAATATCTTTTTGCGGATTGTTCAGCGGAAAGTCCTAAAGGTCGGCGCAGTCTGTGTTATGACCGGGAAGCGCAGGAGTCGCGCAAAGAAAACGCGCCGAATGGCAATGCGGTCGATATGGCTGCGACCATAGGTATTGAATTATTGACCGAGGCTCAATATCGCCATTTGCAAACGCTGGGAAAATTCGATGAGAAAACGTCGAGTTGGATAAAAACACCGGAAAACATTCGCAAACTCGGTGGCGCACTGTTTTGCGACCGGCGTTATAACACGGTATTTGTGTATCACAACGGCGCTCAGTCTTATTATGCAGCGCGGGGTTTTCGCGGGCTGTTACGGGTATAAAAGGGGTGCGGGTACCCTCTCCCAGTGGGAGAGGGCGTTGCAGGCCCGCTCTCTGAATAATAAGGCGGCCGCAAGTTTAACAATTTATTCCGTCGGAGGTGTGTATTCCCAGCGGATATTATTCAGGTTGATCTCCAGTCCTTCGCGGGTGGGACCATTGAATTGCAGAACGAGAGGATTGACCACTCGATGCAATTGCAAGCCATTTTCCGCCAGAGTGCGAACCGGGATTCGATGGGTTTGCCATATGCCTTCCACTGGACGTCCCAAGCTATAACGGGGAATTGCGCGGCAAGGCCAGCCGCAGAAGCTATTTACGGTAAATTCTCCCGGATTACCACCATAGTTGACTACGCGCAAGTCGAAGACGATTTCGCCATAAAAATAATTCGTCATATCGCTTTGCGGGTTGGTATAAACCCAGAATTCCGCCGCTGGCCCGTCTTCGAAAAACAGGGCATCAATATAACGGCTGCCAGCTTCTGTCTGTTCAGACAAAATGGAAGAGCCTGCTACGCCGTATCCCGAATTATCTGCAAGACCGTTTTGGTAATAAATTGTCTGCAGGCGGGTTTTGGGTGCTTCTGGCAATTCAATATTGGACGTATAGGTTTTTTTCAGTTCAATATTATCCAGTTGTATGACGTATTGTCCGTGCTGCCATCCCCAGGTGGGTTTGAAAACAAACAAGTTGGTGACCTTGGTAATATCCAGGCCGGTTTCGATCAGTGCCTGTATGGAAATTTCATAGGATTGCCATTCTCCCAATTCTGCCGGGTCCGCCAGCCAAAACTCTTCTGACGTACAGGGATAGCCACATTCCATTTTGAAGTCCAACATATCGGCATTTGCGCCTTGTTGCAGAATTCGCATATCAAAAGCAACGGCTCCATTGGCAAAAGCGCTCAGATCCATCGCAATGGTCTCATCTGTGCCCGCAGTAATACCAAACCAGCCGTTGTCGCCAGTGAGATCATCCGGATCGTTGCCATTGAATGTGACTTCAATGACGTTGCCTCTGCTGGGGACTTCCACCAATTCCCACTGCACATGGCTGGGCTGGGAGCCGTCAAAGTGGTAACCGCCTGTATTGGACTCAAGCCATTCGAACGCTGCCAAATGTCCGCGTCCTTCCACTATTGCGTCATCAAACAAAACACAGCCGGATTCCGGACAATCCAAAACGGCAATGCCACTCGATGAACTGCTCGAGCTGGAAGAAGAGCTCGAACTGGAAGAGGATGAGTTCGAGCTGGATGATGAAGATGAACTGGACGACGAGGAGCTGGAGGAAGACGTCGAATCTATCTCGTTACATCCTGCGAGCAACGTCAAAGCAAGACCTGCGAGGCAGGTGGAAAAGGTTTTTTGCATAAATAAAGTCCTGTATTAAATGCAGAATTGTTTGCGTGGCGAGTGCCGACGGGTATGAGACATATCAAAGCGGCGACACCTCCAAAAATTTTTTACAAATCAAAATATATTTTCCTGTTTTCTCTTTCCCCGCCTGGTGGATAATCCCCGAGGTTTTTGCAACTTCTCATTAATACAATCCCTCATTTATCCAATCCTTCGGGAGATAACTTATGTATCGCGGAAGCTGTTTATGTGGCGCTGTGACTTTTCAGGTGGAAGGGGAGTTGGGCGACGCCTATTTTTGTCATTGCGAGCGCTGCCGTAAGGCGAGCGGTTCGGCGTTTGCTTCGAATGCCAAAATTGTCCCGGAGCAATTTACCTTGCTGACCGGGCAGGATGTTTTGAAAAGTTATTTCAACCCAGCCTCTGGGCTGACCCGCAAATTTTGCGGCGTGTGCGGCTCTCCCATCATCAGTGAGCGGACAGAGCCGCGCATGTTGACGGTTCGTTTGGGAACGCTGGATACCCCCGTCGGCAAACGCCCGCGCGGACATATATTTGTCGCTTCGAAGGCGGATTGGGATGTTATTACCGATGACCTGCCTCAGTATGCGGAGCGGCCTACGGCTTAAATCGAAAAGAACCTTGTAAAAAACTGGCCCGCAAAAACTCGTTTTTCACCAAACGGAGATGCGGGAACACTTTTTGCCATAGCCCCCGAAGCGGGGCTTTTTTCAGCCTGCTCAGTCAAAAATCCGTCGTGGGAAGGCTATGGCAGTTACCTTATTCGAGCATTTAAAGTCGGTTCCGGGTTCCATGACCCGCGAGTCCTCTCTGCGCAGCGCCAGAAAGTTATGGCACGGCAATTTGTCGATTCCCATACTCTTGCTGATGCTGCTCGGCATGATGATTTTGCCGTTGCCGCCGATCCTGCTCGACGCTTTTTTCTCTTTCAATATCGCGCTGTCCATCGTGGTTTTGCTGGTGAGTGTGTACACCATGCGGCCGCTGGATTTTGCCGTTTTCCCGACGATTTTGTTGGTATCGACCTTATTTCGTCTCGCTTTGAACGTGGCGTCCACCCGCGTGGTATTGCTGGAAGGGCATCAAGGTTCCGACGCTGCCGGTAAAGTGATTCAGGCATTCGGTGAAGTGGTGATCGGCGGTAATTACACTGTCGGTATAGTGGTGTTCATCATTTTGATGATCATCAACTTCGTGGTCGTGACCAAAGGTGCGGGCCGGATTTCCGAGGTGAGCGCGCGTTTTACCTTGGATGCCATGCCCGGCAAACAAATGGCGATCGACGCCGATTTGAACGCCGGCATTATCGACCAGGAGCAAGCGAAAAAACGCCGTGCGGAAGTGGCGTCCGAAGCGGATTTCTACGGCGCTATGGACGGTGCGAGCAAATTCGTGCGCGGCGATGCCGTCGCCGGTATTTTGATTCTGTTTATCAACATTATCGGCGGCCTTGCCGTCGGTATGATGCAGCACGACCTGACCTTTAAAGACGCCTCGCAAATCTACGTATTGCTCACCATTGGTGACGGTCTGGTCGGGCAGATTCCTTCATTGTTGCTGTCCACCGCATCCGCAATTCTGGTGACCCGCGCCAACAGTTCCGAGGATATGAACCAGCAAGTGATCGGGCAGATGTTCAACTCCCCGCGCGCACTGGCCGTAACGGCTCTGATCCTGTTCATCATGGGCATTATTCCCGGCATGCCGCATCTGGCGTTTTTAGGTTTTGCGGCTTTGTGTGGCGGGCTTGCCTATTACATTCACTTCCGCAAAAACGTGGCGGAAGTGGTGGAGGAGGCGCCCAAGCTTCGTACTATCACACCAGCTGCTGCAGGAGCGACTGGCGGCGGATTTGCGTCACCGCCACCGGCGCTGGAAAACAAATCCGATCGCACGCAGGAACCGGCAGAAGTGTCCTGGGATGATGTGACGCCCGTGGATGTTCTCGGTCTGGAAGTGGGTTATCGCCTGATTCCGTTGGTGGATCGCAACCAACGCGGCGAATTGCTCGGCCGCATCAAAGGTGTACGCAAAAAACTTTCCCAGGATATCGGCTTTCTGGTTCCTCCCGTCCACATTCGCGACAACCTCGATTTATTGCCCAATGCCTATCGCGTGACTTTGATGGGCGTTGCTTTGGGCGAGGGCGAGGTATTTCCTGACAAATTTTTGGCGATCAATCCCGGTCAGGTGTTTGGCAGTTTGCAAGGCACCAAAACCAAAGATCCGGCATTTGGCCTCGACGCTGTATGGATCGATGAAAGTCAAAAAGATAACGCGCAGACCCTGGGATATACGGTGGTGGATGCGGCTACTGTGGTGGCGACCCATCTCAACCAAATCGTGCAGCAACACACCCATGAATTGCTCGGTCACGAAGAAGTGCAGAAGTGGCTGGATTTGCTGGGAGAAAAATCGCCCAAGCTGGTGGAAGAACTGGTGCCCAACACCATCACCATTAATATCTTGCTGAAAGTGCTGCAAAACCTGTTGCGCGAGCAGGTGCCGATCCGCGATATGCGCACGATTGCTGAAGCGCTCGCGTCGCACGGCGATAAAAACCAGGACACCAATACGCTCACCAGTCATGCGCGCGTCGCACTTGCTCGGCAGATCGTGCAGAACATTGTCGGAGCTGACCCCAATATTCCCGTAATTACCCTTGATCCAACGCTGGAACAGTTGTTGCTACAGTCGGTTCAGCAAGCACAAAAAATTGGCGCAGATAGCACGAGCTTCATAGAACCGCGGCTCGCAGAGAAATTAAATATCGCGTTAATTGATGCGGCGCGCAGACAGGAAGCAGCAGGAAAACCCATGGTATTACTGGTCGCTGCACCACTGCGAATGACGATGGTTCGACTTGCGCGCTTCAATCTGCCGGATCTGCATGTACTCGGATACAACGAAATTCCGGATAACAAGCAGATCACCGTTGAAGCGACTGTCGGAGCCGATCTGACGAAATAAATCATTCTTGATGGCATTCATGCCGGGAGAAAAAAATGACAGTCAAACGTTTTGTTGCGCCGGATATGCGTCGAGCTCTGGATCTGGTTCGCCAGGAAATGGGACCCGACGCGATTATTCTGTCCAGCCAGCGTACCCGCGAAGGAGTGGAAATTATCACCTCCACGGAACTCGACGTGGTGGTGCGCGGAGCGGAAGAGCGTAAAGAGTTTGGCCGTCGTTTTGACGAAGAGCTGGATCAACCACTGGCGAGCGACAACGCCTGGAAAACCCAGGACGGTATCGCGGAAGCCGCGCGTCAATATGCCGCCTCAACCATTGATGGCAAACGCCGTGAACAGTTGGCTCGTGAAATTGAAGCCGCACGCGAGCGCATGCTGGCTGCTCAACGCCCCGAAATTCTGCGAGGCCCCGACGCTCCCCGAACCAGCCAACCAGCCAAGGTTGCGATTCCGCCGGTGACCGATACAGTGCGCTGGGAAGACCGAGCCAAAACTGCGACAACCAAAACTCCCGCAGCAGCGCCTGCCAAACCGTCGCAGCGTTATGTTGATGAGCGCGGCGAGCGCGTGGAAATGACCCGCAGTCGCCCTGCTGAGCGTCACTATGAGGAAGAGCGCTTCTACGCCGAAGAGCGCGCCTATGGTGAAGAACGTGCTTACGGTAATGAACCCTACGCCAAAAGCCGCACCCGTCCAGAAACTCGCCCGGTAGAAACCCGCTCCACCGACCGCCAAATTGCCGGCTTGCAAGAGCAGGTTCAACGTATGGCGAAGGAGCAAGCTCGCACCAATCCGGTGGACGATAAACGCCTGGCATCTCTGCAGAGCGAACTTGCGGATATGCGCATGCTGCTCGAACAGCAAATGTGGCGTATGAAAGAGCAGAGCGCCGTTGCCCCAGCTGCGGTGGCGACCTCGCCTGTACAAGACGCTTTGTTGACACATCTCGGCGCTCTCGGCCTGCCGGCGACTCTGAGCAAAAAACTGGCTCTGGCCGCCAAACCCGGCAAACGTCTCAACGCCGCCTGGCGAGATGCGCTGGCGCTCTTGACCAAACAAATCGCGACCGATTCCTCCGACCGAATTCAGAAGGGCGGGGTATTTGCGTTCGTCGGCCCAACCGGCGTCGGCAAAACCACCACCATCGCCAAATTGGCCGCGCGTTATGTGCTAGAACACGGTCTTGGCAAAGTCGCACTGGTGACTACCGACACTTACCGGGTTGGCGCCCATGATCAACTGCGCTCACTGGGCCGTATTTTGAACGTGCCAGTGCGCGTGGTGGATCAGGAACGCAGCCTGCCTTCCGTGATCGCCAGTTTGAAAAACTACCCCTTGATCCTGATCGATACCGCCGGTTTCCGGCAGGGCGATCCACTGCTGAAAGAACAAGAAGCCATGCTGGCGAGCTGTCCAGGTGTCGAGCGCATCCTGGTCTTGGCCTGCAACAGCCAGGTTCAGACCCTTAAAGCCTCTGCTCACGCCTACGGCGGTGTCAGCGGCTGTGTCCTGACCAAGCTGGACGAAACCGCGAGTCTGGGCGAGGCGCTCGGCGTGGTGATCCAACAGTGCCTGCCAGTGCATTACTTCACCGATGGCCAAGCTATCCCCAACGACCTGTCCGTCGGCTCCGCCGCGCAATTGGTAGCGAAAGCCGTGGGCATGATGAAAGCGCAGAAGGGGATTGTGGCTGCCGGGTCGGCGGTTTGAGGTTCTGCCCAGATACAGCGGATTTAGCATCTATACTGAAAACATTTACAGGCCAAGGCCAGCCCGACGCAGTGTCGGGTGTTTCACCATAAGGTAACGGTGTTGCATGAGTTTAAATCGCCCAGTCAAAGTTATCGCGGTCACTGGTGGCAAAGGGGGAGTGGGTAAAACCAACCTGTCAGTCAATTTGAGCGTGGCACTGGCCGAGATGCAGCGGCGCGTCATTCTGATGGACGCCGACTTGGGCCTCGCTAACGTCGATGTGCTGCTCGGCCTGCAGGCGCGTTACACCTTGTCTGATGTACTGAGCGGCGAACGCAGTATCCGCGACATTTTGTTGACGGGCCCCGGCGGTATGAAAATCGTGCCGGCATCCTCCGGCGTGCAGCAAATGGCGAACCTGTCGCCAGCACAACACGCAGCAATTATTCATTCTTTTAGCGAACTCAGCGATCAACTCGATGTTTTGATGATTGATACCGCGGCCGGTATTTCCGATACAGTCGTCAGTTTTGTGCGCGCCGCGCAGGAAGTGATTGTAGTGGTGTGCGACGAACCCTCGTCCATTACTGACGCTTACGCATTGATTAAATTGCTCAACACCGAGCACGACGTTTTCCGCTTTCGGGTTATCGCAAATATGACCCGCACGCAACAGGAAGGGGCGAACCTTTTTAACAAGTTAAATGGTGTGTGCGAGCGTTTTCTCGACGCTTCTCTGCAATACGTCGGTTCTGTGCCCTTTGATGAAAACGTGCGCAAAGCCTTACAAAAACGCAAAGCGTTGCTGGAATTCGCGCCGCAGTGCAAAGCCGCGCAAGCCATTCGCGCAATTGCGCAAAAAATTGATACATGGCCGACATCAAATACCGCGCGCGGTCATTTGGAATTCTTCTTCGAACGGCTGTTGCAGTCCGTGGGAACCTAACCGCAGCTGCCAAGAGTCAGTAGAAAAACCAATGAACATTATCTCTTCCTTGCTTCGATGCGGCGACGGAACTGCCGGTTCTGCCACCGCAAGTGCTGGTGCCTTGCTTCTTGCAACATGGTCTCCAGCAACGATTTCCGTCACGGCAATGCCGGTGACAATAATGCGATTGGCGGCTGACGAGTCAGGCGAGTTATTCAGGTAAGTCAGTGACGGCGAATTGTGTGACGGCTAATTGCATGGTGTACGGGCGAACCCAAGAACAAATCACCGAGACTGCACCGCAGGTACAGGTGGAGCAGTACGCCTACCTGGTTAAACGAATCGCTCTTCACATAATGGCGCGTCTGCCCGCGAGTGTTCAGCTGGATGATTTGATTCAGGCTGGCATGCTCGGTTTATTGGAAGCTGCACAAAAATTTGACGCGAGTAAAGGTGCGTCTTTCGAAACCTATGCCGGTATTCGTATTCGCGGTGCGATTGTGGACGAAATGCGGCGCGGTGATTGGGTGCCGCGTTCCGTCCATCGCAACGCCCGCCGAATTACGGATGCCATGCATTATCTGGAAGGCAGGCTAGGGCGCGAAGCGACCGACGCCGAAATCGCCGAGGAGTTGGGTGTGAGTTTGGATGAGTACCACACCATGGCGAATGACAGCTTGAGCGGACGGCTTTTCAGCCTGGATGAAACCCTGCACGACGAAGAAATCAACACCACCCAGATTGCCGTCAGCGAAATGCTTCAAGGTCCGGCGGAAGTGACCCAACGCCGGGAAATGCAAGCGGCGTTGGCGCGCGCGATCGACGAATTGCCGGAGCGCGAAAAATTGGTGTTGTCTCTTTATTACGAAGAGGAAATGAATCTGAAAGAGATCGGCCTGGTGCTCGGCGTGAGCGAGTCGCGGGTTTGCCAGATTCATTCGCAAGCTGCGCTTAAGCTCAAGAAAAAACTCAGCGGTTGGTAGGACGTACTAAACTCAGCTGCATAAAAAAAATCCGCCGTTATGGCTCGTTTATAAATTTTCCGACCATTCGACGGTGACGAACTAAACTTGTTGATGAGTCCCAAATTGGACCCGGGCGGGATCGAAAACGGATTGCAGAACCCGTCGTTCAACCAATTGATGTGGGAATGTGGAGGCGACGTTGGACAAAAACATGAAAATCCTCATCGTTGACGATTTTTCGACGATGCGCAGGATCATCAAAAATCTGCTGCGGGATTTGGGTTTTACCAACACCCAGGAGGCGGATGACGGCACCACGGCGTTGCCCATGTTGCGCAACGGCGATTTTGATTTTCTGGTGACCGACTGGAATATGCCCGGCATGAGCGGCATTGATCTGCTCCGGCATGTGCGCGCTGATCCCAAACTGGCGTCTCTGCCAGTGCTGATGGTGACGGCGGAAGCGAAACGCGACCAGATCATTGAAGCAGCGCAGGCGGGCGTCAACGGTTATGTGGTGAAGCCTTTTACGGCGCAGGTTCTCAAAGAAAAAATCGACAAGATTTTTGAGCGCGTCGGCGGCTGATCTTGTATGGGGCGTAAATCCTTAATGGATAGTCATCAGCCCTTTATGGATGGCTATAAGTCTTTTATGGATGGTTATATTTCCGTTGCGGGCGTTTATGCAGCTGCAACGGATGATCACAAGTCCGTATAGGACGCATAGTGGGTTCCTCAATGGATACAAACAGGCTTTCCGAGAGCGACGAACAATTTGTCGCTGAATTACAGGACTGCGCGAAGCTGCTGATCGAATCATTGCAGAATGATCGTTTCGAAGACGCTTCGAAATTGATTCGTACGCTTTACGCATCTCGCGACCGGCATATTTTTCAGTCGGTTGGGAGACTCACCCGCGCACTGCACGACGCTATTGTGAATTTCAATGTTGATGTGAATTTATATCCAGAGGCATCTTCATCCGAAATTCGCGATGCGTCGGATCGTTTGCAATATGTCATTCGCATGACCCAGGACGCAGCCAATAGAACCATGGATCGGGTAGAAACCGCTGCACCTATTGCGGCGAATCTCGGCCAGGAAGCGCATGCTCTGAAAGCCGAATGGGAAAAATTGCGCCGCCGGGAATTAAATAAAGATGACTTCGCGCGTCTGTATAAGCGCCTTAATGAATTTCTTGAACAGATGGGTGAAGGCACGGATGTACTCAACCAAAATCTGCAAGCCATTATTCTGGAGCAAGGATTTCAAGATCTCACCGGGCAGTTGCTGAAAAAAGTGATCGGTTTGATTACCGATGTGGAAAAAGAATTGGTCAACCTGGTGCGTATTGCAGGTCAGGTTGAAGAAGTGACTGGCATAACGCCGCCAGAGCGCACTGCCAAAGTTCGCGAACCCCATAGTGCTGAAGGTCCGCAAATCCACGCACATGCCGATGTAGTCAAAGGCCAGGATGAAGTGGATGATCTGTTGTCGAGTTTAGGTTTCTGAGAGGTACAGAATGTCGTTCGGAGAAGATGACGAGATTCTTCAAGACTTCCTTGTGGAGGCGGGGGAAATTCTTGATCAATTATCCGAGCAGCTGGTCGAGCTAGAACAGCGGCCCGACGACCGCGATCTGCTCAATGCTATTTTCCGCGGTTTTCACACCGTAAAAGGCGGTGCGGGTTTTTTGCAGCTCGACGCCATGGTGGAATGCTGCCACGCCACGGAAAATCTTTTCGATAGTCTGCGCAACGGTAAACGCAGCGTGACACCATCTTTGATGGATGTTGTGCTGCAGGCGCTGGACACCATCAATTCCCAATTCCGCCAGATTTCCGAACGCGAAGAGCCGTCGCGCGCGCCGCGAGAGTTGTTAGCCAATTTGGCCACTTTGGTGGCGGGCGAGGAAGTGGTTTCCAGCGGTGGCGCTGCCGCTGAGATTCCCGCCAAAGCGGAAGATCCTGTGGAATTGAGCGCTGCTCCGGCGAAGCAGGCTGAAGCGAATAGCGCAGCTCCACTTGATCTCACCGATGACGAATTTGAAGGGTTTCTCGACGCGATCAGCGTGCCGAAACATGATGCCTTAGCTGCTACTAAAAATGCTCCGGCTGATTCTGCACCTGCGGCCAGTGATGAAATTTCCGAAGATGAATTCGAGTCCTTATTGGATCAGCTGCACGGCCCTGGTAAACGCCCGACAGGACCTGCGCCGCAAAAATCCGAAGCTACCCCAGTGGCTTCCACAAAGGGCAGCGATGAAATTTCCGAAGACGAATTTGAAGCCTTATTGGATCAATTACATGGCGTAGGCAAAGCGCCGGGCAAAAATGCTGGTGAGAGCGAAAAGACATCGCCGCCCGCTGATATAGCCAAAACAGGTACGCCAGCAAAAACAGTTGATACGCCAGCAAATGCTGAAGCAGGTAGTACGGATACCATTACAGACGCGGAATTCGAAAATCTGCTTGATCAGTTGCACGGTCGCGGTAAAGGCCCGTCAGTAAAACAAGCACCGCCAGCCAAACCGCTTGAGGCGAAAAAATCCGCAGAACACGACGGCTCTGAAGAAAGTGCTGCCCCTAAATTGCGTGACTCTGATAGCGCGCGCGCCAAAGAATCGACTACTAACAATGCCGCCGCGCAGGTGGAAACCACCGTGCGGGTGGATACCCAGCGCCTGGATGACATCATGAATATGGTGGGCGAACTGGTGCTGGTGCGTAATCGCTTGGTGCGCCTCGGCCTGGATTCCACTGATGAATCGCTCGCCAAAGCCGTGGCGAATCTGGATGTGGTGACCGCCGATTTGCAAACAGCGGTGATGAAAACCCGCATGCAGCCGATCAAAAAAGTCTTCGGGCGTTTCCCTCGGGTGGTGCGTGATTTAGCGCGCAATCTGCAAAAAGAAATTAATCTCGAGCTGATCGGTGAAGAAACCGATCTGGATAAAAACCTGGTGGAGGCACTTGCCGACCCACTGGTTCACTTGGTGCGAAATTCTGTCGACCACGGCATTGAATTGCCATCCGTACGTGAGAGTGTCGGCAAACCGCGCGTGGGCAAAGTGATTTTGGCCGCCGAACAGGAAGGCGACCATATTCTGTTATCCATCACTGATGATGGCGCGGGTATGGATCCGGTAAAACTGCGGGAAAAAGCCGTGGAAAAGGGCCTTATGGATGCGGACGCTGCGGCGCGCCTGTCTGATACCGAAGCCTTCAATTTGATTTTTGCTCCGGGTTTTTCCACTAAAACGGAAATTTCCGATGTGTCCGGCCGCGGTGTCGGCATGGACGTGGTGAAAACCAAAATATCGCAATTAAACGGCACTATTGAGATTCATTCGAAAAAAGGCGAAGGCACACGCATCAGCATTAAAGTGCCTTTGACTTTGGCCATTATGCCGACCTTGATGATTATGCTCGGTCGCCAGGCGTTTGCCTTGCCATTGGTCAATGTCAACGAAATTTTCCAAATGGATTTGACCAAAGCACATGTAGTAGATGGGCAGGAGTGCGTCACGATTCGCGATAAAGCGGTGCCGATTTTTTATCTGAAACGTTGGTTGGTACGCGGTCAATACGACCCGGAACAATCTTCGACGGCGCATGTTGTAATAGTAACAGTCGGCACGCAGCGCGTCGGCTTTGTTGTCGACCAATTAATTGGCCAAGAAGAAGTGGTCATCAAGCCTTTGGGCAAAATGCTGCATGGAACTCCGGGTATGGCCGGAGCAACGATTACCGGCGACGGCACTATTGCGTTGATTCTGGACGTGCCGAGCTTATTGAAACGTTACGCTGGTGGCCACTAGACCTTGTTTTATCAACGTCTGCGTGCAGCTGAATTGTGAGGCAGCTTTCCATTTTATTTTTTCGGCTCCGAGCGAAGAGGATCGGCTAAAGTTTCGGAACCCTCCCCGGCAGCAAACGCAGAGGTGGCTGTGGTTTACAAAGTTTTAGTTGTCGACGATTCCAATTTTTTTCAGGCGCGCCTGAAAGAGATTATTAATGAACATCCGGAGCTGAAGGTTGTTGGCGTCGCCTCCAATGGACGCGATGCTGTGGAAATGGCCGAACAACTTCATCCGGATATTATTTCAATGGATTATGAAATGCCGCTGATGGACGGTGTTTCTGCGGTGCGCGCCATTATGGCGAAACGCCGAGTTCCCATCGTCATGTTTTCGTCTCTTACCTACGAAGGTGCGCGCGTTACGCTGGATGCATTGGACGCTGGAGCGGTGGACTTTATTCCGAAAAATTTTGCGGAAGTCTCGCGCGATTCAGCGCAACTGAAAAAAAAGTTGCACGACACCTTGTTGACTTTTGCCAAGCAGGCGCAACCCCGATCTCCCGCACCAATTCGACCAGTACCTGTTCCCACATCTCCAACACCTGCGCCGCCGCAGTCAAGATTCACTGAGCCTGTGCACGTTGCACCGTTTCACAGGAAGGTAGAGGCGCCTGCTACCGCGCATAGAAATCTGAAAGGCAAAATCAAAATTCTGATTATTGGTGCGTCCACCGGTGGACCTGTGGCGCTGACGGAAGTCATTCAGGCATTGCCTGCATCTTTTCCATTGCCAGTCGTCATCATTCAACATATGCCGGAAAATTTCACCCGGGCATTTGCCGAGCGTCTCGATAAAGTATGTTCGGTGCGAATTTCCGAGGCAGCTAACGGAGATATGTTGCGACCGGGTCATGTTTTGGTGGCACCGGGTGGTAAACAATTAATTTTTGATCGTCACGGCACAATCAAAATTCTCCCCGGCGACAACCGGGTGAGTTATCGGCCGTCAGTGGATATCACCTTCGCTTCCGCCGCCAATATTTACGGCGGCGCTGTGTTGGGGGTGGTGCTGACGGGTATGGGGGCGGATGGTTGCGAGGGTGCACGTTTGTTAAAAGAGCGCGGAGCGGTAATCTGGGGACAGGATGAAGCCAGTTCGGTGGTATACGGAATGCCGAAAGCAGTTGCCAGTGCAGGCTTGACTGATGAAGTTTTGCCTCTGGCACAAATAGGGCCTCGGTTGGCACAGGATCTCTAGCATGGACATGCTCAGTATTCTCGGCGTCATTATCGGATTTGCCGCGCTGATCGGCGGTAATTTTCTCGAAGGCGGTTCCTGGCAATCGCTCGTCAATGGTCCCGCAGCACTTATCGTCATAGGCGGCACATTGGGCGCCGCCATTTTGCAGACACCCAAAACCAATTTGCGCCGCGCGCTGCAAATTTTTTCCTGGATTTTTCGTCCGCCGCGCCTGCAATTTCAAAAAGGTATAGACACAGTTGTCAGTTGGGCGATTGCCGCGCGCAAGCACGGTTTGCTCGGTCTGGAAAATATTTCAGAGTCGGAAAAAGATCCGTTCAGCCGCAAAGGTTTGCAATTGCTGGTGGATGGTAGTGAACCGGAAGTGATCCGCCATGTATTGGAAACCGATTTGTTGGTAGCGGAAAAACGCGATTTTGACGCTGTCCATTTTTACGAAAGCATGGGCGGCTATGCACCGACCATAGGTATTATCGGCGCGGTTATTGGTCTGATCCATGTAATGAAACACCTCACCGATCCGGCGCAACTCGGTCCCGGAATTGCGGTTGCGTTTGTCGCCACCATTTACGGTGTGGCATTTGCCAATTTGCTGTTACTCCCTATGGCCAATAAATTGCGTCAATGCATTCGCGAACAGTCCCATTTTCGGGAATTGATGATCGAGGGCATTATCGCCATTGCCAACGGGGAAAACCCCAAAGTCATCGAAATGAAACTCAGCGGCTATCTGCATTGAGGCGATCCATGATTCGTCGACGCCGCGAGGAAGAAGATCAGCGAAAATCCGGCCACGAGCGCTGGGTGGTCTCCTACGCGGACTTCATCACCTTGTTGTTTGCTTTTTTTGTGGTGATGTATTCGGTATCGCAAGTCAACGAACAAAAATATCGGGTGCTTTCTGAAACCCTTGGCAATATTTTTCAAGGCGCGGATGAAAAAACCGATGGCTCCAATTCTCATTCAGGTTCTGGTGTCGGTCCGACCTTGGTCGATACCAATGTATTGGCGCAAGAATTGGAAGACGCTTTGGCCGAGTTTGTGCGGCCGGGGAACGTGCGTATTGCGGCGACTGAAGAGTGGGTGCAAATCGATCTCAACGCTAATCTGCTGTTCGATTCCGCCAGCGCTGAACCCAAACCTGACGCGCAAGAGATTTTTCGTGAAATCGCCGGAAAATTGGCTCCGTTCGAAAATGAAATCGAAGTGTCCGGTCATACGGATAATGTTCCCATTCGCACGGTGAAATATCACAGCAACTGGGAATTGTCCTCGGCGCGAGCGTCTTCGGTCGTACGTCTTTTGGCGGACAATGGCGTAAATCCCGCGCAACTATCTGCGGTGGGTTATGGCGAATATCGCCCAGTCGCTGACAACGGAACGGAAGAGGGGAGAGCGGCGAATCGCCGCGTCGTCCTGATGATTGCCCGCCACGCTGTGGAACGCTCTGTAATGCCATTTAGCGAGTTTGAATCCTCGCAAGAGGAGGTCGCGCCACCGCAAATTTCCGGTTCCCCAGCAACAACCCCCGCTCCATCTGAAATAACTCAGTCTGCTGCGCCGGATGAAATAACGGCAGATACATCGCAGAAAGAACCTGGCATTCAGCCTGTTCGCCTGAACCACGGCGGGCTTTTGTTTACCAGTGACCCGTCTAAAAAGGACGACAAACGGCTGCAGTAACGAGTTTTCAACATTTTTTCCTCTTCAGCACACTTTTTGCCTAAGTCCCTCCAAAGTTTCGATGCGTCAGAAGTTTGGCGAGAGGTGTCGTTTTGCAGATCTGGGCTGTGGCCAATCAAAAGGGGGGAGTGGGAAAAACCACCACTACGGTGGCGCTTGCCGGTTTGGCGGCAAACGCGGGGCGACGCGTACTCGTATTAGACCTCGATCCCCACGGATCCCTGACCTGCTATTTCCGGCTTAATCCGGACCAGTTGCCGCACAGCACCTATACCCTGTTTCAAGAGCGCAAAAATCTTGATGTGAATTTGGTAGGTCAGTTAATCGTCACTACCGAATATCAGGGATTGAGCTTATTGCCTGCTACGACGGGGTTGGCTACGCTCGAACGCCAAGCAATAGGAAATGACGGTATGGGGCTGGTGGTTTCGAAAGCCTTGAGTCAAGTATGGGAGGATTTTGATCTCGCCATTCTGGATTGCCCGCCGCAACTAGGCGTTTTAATGATCAATGCCCTGGCCGCCTGCCAAAAACTCATTATTCCGGTGCAAACAGAATTTCTCGCCTTGCAAGGTTTGGAAAGAATTTTGCGCACACTGCAAATGATGCAACGTTCACGCAGCCGTCCACTGCCATTCGTTGTGGTGCCCACCATGTTCGACCGGCGCACTCAAGCGTCTATCACCAGTTTGCGCACACTGCGCAACAGCCATGGTAACAACGTTTGGCCCGGCCACATTCCTGTCGATACCAAATTAAGAGATGCCAGCAAGATGGGAATCCCGCCACATTTATTTTCGCCAGATAGTCGAGGAGTCGAAGCCTATACCCGACTTTTTGATTACCTGACGGCAGGAAAATAGGATGATTGGCACTAAATAATGATTTTTAGAAATGCCAAGCCATCTGTTTAATCCAATCGAATTATTAGTCTGTTAATTAAATTAAACGTTTTCATTAGAAAAATGGCGATTGCTAAGGTGAAAATCAGAGGAATATAATCGCAGCGGGCGTCTCATCATTAAGTGTGCCCGATTTGTCGCTCTGGGTCGTCTTGCATGGCAGTTTGCCATCTACAGAATATCTGCAAAAGTCGTGGCAGTTGCATCTGAGGCTTATGCCGATTATGTGCCCATGACAATCTAATAATTCCTTAAAGATTAAGACTGCGAGTCTCGTCAATACGAGAGCGGAAAATGACGCTCGAGTCTATTGAAGGCCGCGATGCGATCACATGTGGCGCGGATGATACGAAGGGCTAACGCAGGAGGTGGGGTATGCTGTACAACAGTTATGTTTTTATTCTGGCTTTTTTGCCGGTGACCTTCGCTGTCTACTTCGGATTGAATCGGGCGGGGAAATTGGAAACTGCAAAAGCATTTCTCGTTTTGAGCAGCCTGTTTTTCTATGGCTACTGGAATGTGGTATACGTCCCGCTGATTTTGACTTCTATTTTGGTTAATTATTGGATAGGGCATCGGCTGGCAAAGGCGGACCAGCGGTGGATGTCAAGAAAAACCATGTTGATTGGCGGGATTGTGTTCAACGTGGGGTTATTGGGCTATTACAAATACACGGATTTTTTTATTGCCAACCTCAACTGGCTGTTCGGCACTAATATTCCTCTCCTTCACTTGTTGCTCCCGCTTGCCATCAGTTTTTTCACATTTCAACAAATTGCTTACCTGGTTGATATTTACCGCCGCGAAACGAATGAATCGAGCTTTTTGAATTATCTGGTTTTTATTACTTTTTTTCCTCAGCTGATAGCAGGTCCTATTGTGCATCACAAAGAAATGATGCCGCAGTTCGGCTCAGCGGATACAAAATTCCTCAACTACCGAAATATCGCCATAGGCATATTTGTCTTTTCTATAGGGCTGTTTAAAAAAGTTGTATTGGCGGACACATTTGCTCAGTGGGCAAATGCGGGTTTTTCCAATACGGAAAACCTCGCGCTGATAGAGGCTTGGGTGGCATCACTCTCTTATACGTTTCAGTTGTACTTTGATTTCAGTGGCTATGCGGATATGGCCATAGGTATTGGCCTGATGTTCAATATCCGCCTGCCTATTAACTTTAACTCCCCTTACAAGGCTCTCAACATTCAGGATTTTTGGCGGCGTTGGCATATGACGTTATCGCGCTTCCTGCGCGACTATGTCTACATTCCGTTGGGGGGAAATCGCAAAGGACCGTCGCGCGTTTACGTCAATCTAATGCTGACGTTTTTGATCGGTGGTATTTGGCATGGAGCAGGGTGGACTTTTGTGTTTTGGGGTTTTTTGCATGGCGCCGCCCTCGCGATTCATCGAGCCTGGGCGCAGTTTGGCTTTAAGCTCGGTCGATTTTGGGCGTGGCTGATTACGTTTAATTTCGTGAACATTGCATGGGTCTTTTTTCGCGCAGAGCATTGGCAGGATGCCGTGAATATATTGCGCGGTATGTTAGGACTAAACGGAGTGGTGCTGCCGACCGCCCTGGGCGGGGTCTTGTCTGGCTTGGGATTGGAAAAATGGGGTATCCAATTTGGCGATTACATTTCCGGAGTGCAGGGGTCTATAGCAACATTTTGTTGGATCGCACTGGGTTTTGCGCTCGTTCTGTTGTGCAAAAACTCAATGGAGAAAATGGAGTCCTTCGAACCGAATAAGTACCGGCTAGCCCTTGCTGCGAACAGTTTTGTAATCAGCTTGTTTGGCATGTATCAAGTAACGGAATTTTTATATTTCAACTTTTAGGAGGGGCCGTGGATTACGCAGGTTGGTTGAAAGCGTGGTTTGGGTATGCAGTGGGTTTCGTTGCTGCAGCGTTTTTGTTGGTCGTCGGCCTCGAACATTACACTGATATGCCGCTGAGATTCACAAAATCAGTGTCCTATGATGTCAAAATCAAATTTGCCCGCGAACAACTGGCAGAAAAATCTTTTGATACCTTCATCGTAGGATCCTCCATGGCACTCAATAATATTGATAGTGCGGTATTGGAGAGTTCCCACGTATCCCAACATGTGTTGAATCTGTCATCCTGGGGGTTGGCAGCCTCTGAAGTTCTGCAGTTCTTGCAAATGGTGGATTTGAGCGATGTTCGCCGGGTGATTTATTCATCGCAGTATTTTGATTATCAGGGTGAAGTTGACAAGGTCTTGGATGAACGCGAACTAGCCCGCTATATGAAAGGCCAGTGGGTATTAAAAACTTATTTTCAAAACATCGCGCGCTTGCCTGAGAGTTTTATGCGTTATTTTGAGGAGGACCATCAGGGCACTCAACGCTATCTGAAGTTCGACGAGCATGGCGATGTCAATTTCGTCAGAGAGGGATTTAAGATCAATAAACATAAATGGGAAGAGATCCCTCCATTTCCGAAAACGCCTCTTGACGACAGTTATTTTAAGCATCTGCTGGCGTTGAATGATTATCTCAAAGATCGAGGAATCGAATTGGTGGTGATCACCAATCCATTTCGGCAGGAGCTGATAGAGTCTGATGAGGAATTTCAGTCCTTTTTCCACACGCATACGGACTATCTAAAGCGTTTATCCAAAGTCCAACGCTTTGTTTATATCAATGCCCACGCAGAGTTGAATTTTGACGACACCTACTTTGTGGATGCCTACCATCTGGATGAAACAGGGGCACAGCGATTGACCCAGTTGGTAGCAGATCGGTTAGAGTTGGTGAGATTCTCCCGCGTTCAAGACCTGTAACTGCTACCAATTTGACAAACTTTGCCTAGGCTTAAAGGGTCATTAATGCTTGAGGCAATGTTTGTGTTGGGTATTTCCCTTGAGGTAGTTCATGTTCAGTGATGACCAGCGAGCCGTACAGGCTTATCTGGACGATTTGCTGGCGGAATTGCCTTCCTTCGAGCCGGAAGCCAAGACGGCTGATTTACCCCTGGCAGCGATTAGAGCGGTGCCATCGCCTAACACAGCGCCCGTCGCAAAAGTGGCGACCAAGGTGCAGGTGCAACCGCCAGATTCGCACCAAGAGGCTCTGGAACAGGTCCGGCGCCAGCAATTGCAAGCATTGCTGGACCGGTCTCCCGTGCCTCAAGCCGTCACAGCCGCTCCTATAACTGCCACACCTGTTCCCCTAGCCGAAACCGTAACTCCCGTGGCAGAAGCGGTGGTTGAGCCTCAAGTGCTCGCCGCTACCGCTGTGCAAGTGCGGGAGGATAACTCCTGGGCAGAAAACGGCCGTCCTCTCTGGGCGCAGAAGCATTTTGAAGTTCTGTTGTGCCGTGTGTCCGGCCTTACCCTGGCGGTTCCTCTGGTGGCGCTGGGCCATATCCATCCTCTTACCGAACAGCTGACGCCAATTTTTGGACAGGCGGAATGGTTTATGGGATTGCAGCCGACACCAGCGGGCCAAATTCGCGTCGTGAATACGGCGTTATTTGTGATGCCGGAGCGCTACGACCCGGCGTTTGTCGAGTCCGCTCGTTACGTTATCACCATTGATGGGTTGGATTGGGGATTGGCGATCGATCAGGTACAGCAGCCGACGCGCCTGAATCCTGAGGATGTCACCTGGCGTGGCGAACGCAGCAAGCGTCCCTGGCTGGCCGGTACGATTAAATCGGCTATGTGCGCCTTGTTGGATATTCCGCGTATGGGACAGATGCTGGAAAGCCAGGACCGCAATCGGGCAAAGGCCAGTGACCCTCTCGGCTAAAAGCCAGCTAACGCGCCTCTCCACACGTCTGGCCGTGTGGCATAGATACTGCTCTTGGCTATATTTAAAAGGCTTCATCACGGTTTTTTGACGTTGTTTCCATAACGCCGTCTTTTTAGATATTTGCTGTACGTCGAGGAATTTCTCCATGTCCAAGTTCATGAATAAAACGAACGTCTCGCCCGAAGATCCGGTACTTCAATGGGTGACGTTTCATCTGTCTGGAGAAACCTACGGCGTCAATGTGATGCAGGTGCAGGAAGTGCTGCGCTATTCCGAAATTGCCCCAGTGCCCGGCGCGCCGGCCTATGTGCTCGGCATTATCAATCTGCGCGGCAATGTGGTGACCGTTATCGACACACGCCACCGTTTTGGTTTGGATCCGGGTGAGATTACCGACAACACCCGCATAGTCATTATCGAAGCGGAAAAACACGTGGTGGGTATTCTGGTCGATAGCGTGGCCGAGGTGGTGTACCTGCGTCAGTCCGAAATCGAAACCGCTCCCAACATTGGTAACGACGACGGCGCCAAATTTATTCAAGGCGTTTGCCATAAAAATGGCGAACTACTGATTTTGATCGACCTTAACAAATTGCTCACCGATGACGAGTGGGCAGATTTGGAAACCTGATTTTTATGGCAAGTCCGAGCGGCATATTCTGGATTCTCGCGGCGAGTATCGCGGTGAACGTGATCTGCCTCGTATCTCTGGCTGCGCTGTGGCAGTTTTTCCAGCGCCAGACGGAAATATTTAAACAACAGAACAAGCTGCTCGAACAAAAAATCGGCATGGCCACCAGCGGTGCCATCGGTATGGGGCATCGAATTGTGGCGCTGGAGGAAAAGCTGCAAGCCGCGCAGGAAAAGTTGGAAAACATCGGCACAGAAGATGTATTTACCTATAGTCAAGCGTTGCAAATGTTTGAACAGGGGGCCGACGTTTCCACCGTGGTCTCCAATTGCGGCTTATCCAGCTCAGAAGCGCAGTTGATGGCGTTGGTGCAACAACAATTGCGCAAATCGTCCGATGCTCAAACCCAAAATGCCAATGAGCAAATTGCCAAAGCATTTGCAAAACCCGTCGTGCAGGCCAAAAAATCACCTCCATCTGCTAAAGCAGCAAGCAAAAAAACGCCGGCAGAATCCTCTCGATGAAAATAAAGTTTTTGTTATCAGTACTTTTATGCGGTTCGCTGGCCGGTTGCAGCTTGATCTCTGTCGAGCATAAAACCCGCTATCGCGATGCCGAAGGTTATTTCGAAACGGATCTGCTCACGCAAATTCGCTTGTTGCAAACCACCGGAACCTGGGTGCGCGAACATTTTGGCAGTCCCTGGTCTGTCAGTGGCGGAGCGGCTTACGAGTACCCGGAAGAACTGCAAATCAATACTTGGCGATTTCAGCGCGAAAAGCAAAAAGTCACCCGGGTATTTTTAATTTTTCGTTCGCGTCATTTGAGCGAGCAGTATGAATATCTGCATGTCATTACGGACAACGACATAGTGGTCAGGGCATGGCGGGATGAACTGGAAACGGTGGACGTACCGCGAATCATGACTGCCCTCGGCTACAAACGCGTACGTGCCGCACCAGCAGAAATTAGCGAAAATGCCGCGCTTCCAGTGCCTGTGACGGATATTTCCGAAGGAGCTTCTGCAGAGCCTGCCAGAAATTCCGCAGAATCTCCGGCAACCAATTCCCTTTAAATCACGCTTTGGGCTGTGCATCCAGTTGCTGACCGTGCACAGCTTTTCCATCAGGTCCAAATAAATACAAATAGCGGTTCATTATGGCTTCGGGCGGCGTGACTGTATTAGGGTCTTCTGCTGGATAGGCTGATGCGCGCATAGCAGTGCGCACAGCGCCTGGGTTAATGGAATTGACCCGCACCGATGTCGCTTCCAATTCATCGGCAAGTACTTCCATCAGGGTTTCCGTCGCGCCTTTGGAAACTGCATAAGCTCCCCAATAGGCGCGTCCGCGCACACCCACAGACGATCCTGTAAAGAGGATGCGGCCATCCGCTGATTTCTGCAGTAGCGGCAGCAGTGCACGCGTTAATAAAAATGGTGCGGTGACATTTACCTGCATCACCTTTTGCCAATCCGATAGGGAATATTGGCCAATCGGCGTGCGCGCTCCCAAAGCGGATGCGTTGTGTAACAAGCCGTCTATATGACCGAATTCATTTGCCAGCGCTGAGCGCAATTGCTCGTAATCCTGCGCTGCTGCGCCTTCGAAATTGATGGGGAAAATCGCCGGTTTGGGACCGCCCGCTGCTTCAATTTCGTCATAAACCCGTTCGAGTTTGGCGAGAGTTCGACCGAGCAAAACAACGGTGGCGCCGAAGCGGGCAAAGGTCAGAGCGGCGGTTTTGCCTATACCGTCCCCCGCGCCGGTAATCACTATGATGCGGTCGCGCAGCAGGTCGGCAGGCGGTTGGTAATGGAGAAAAAGATTGATATCAATCATGTCGTCGCGTCGCGCTAAGGGGTTGGGAGATAGGTGGAGATGATCGGCCAAATATCTGCCACGCGGTCCGCCACATGTGTTGCGTCCCAGTTGCGGTGCTCGTCGGGATCGGCGGTAAAACCGTAGCCAACGGCAATCGTGGGCATGCCAGCGTTGCGGCCGCATTCAATATCGCGTTGATGATCGCCGATGTAGATCGCCTCGGCTGGCGAGCAGCCCGCCGCCTCGCAGGCAAAAAACAGCGGCGCAGGATCGGGTTTGCCAACGCCCACCTGGTCCGGGCTGACGGTTGCGCAGGGTGGTGTCGCAAACTGGAAATGGCGCATGAGTTCAGCGGTGTAAAGCTGCGGCTTGTTGGTCACTATGCCCCAGTTGATGCCGTGATCGGCCAGGTTCTGAATCAGCTCTTCAATGCCCTCGAACGGCTTGGTATGCAGAGCAATATGCTGTTGATACATCTCCAGCAATCGCTGCCGCAGCGGTTCCAGCTTTTCCTGGCTTAGTGGACCGAAGCCGAGTTTGACCAGTGCCGTAGCACCGTTCGACACTTCTTTGCGGATAACCGCTTGCGGCAGGTCCTCCAGGCCGTGCTCCCGGCGTACCTGATTCAATGCGTGGCCGAGATCTTCGGAGGTATCCAATAAGGTGCCGTCCAAGTCAAAAAAAACGGCTTTCAATACAGCTGTCACTCAGTCTCTCCGGTGCGTTAAATCTCAGGTTTTTGCAGATGCATGATGTAGTTGACATCCACATCACCGCTGACCGTTTTAAAGGTTTGTGTCAGCGGGTTGTAGACGATACCGGTGATGTCGCGCACCAGCAGACCGGCTTGGCGGGACCAGGCAGCCAACTCGGATGGGCGAATAAATTTCCGGTAGTCGTGGGTGCCTTTGGGCAGCCAGCGCAATACGTATTCCGCACCGAGCACCGCCATCACGTAAGCCTTGGGTGTGCGGTTCAGCGTTGAGAAAAATACATGGCCACCGGGTTTGACCAGGGTTGTGCAGGCTTCGATCACGCCGGCGGGATCCGGTACGTGCTCCAGCATTTCCAGGCAGGTGACCACGTCAAACTGCCCCGGCATTTCGGCGGCGAGTTGTTCGGCGGTGATTTTGCGGTAGTCGATGGACAGGGCACTGGCTTCCGCATGCATTCTGGCGACTTCCAAAGGCGCTTCGCCCATATCTATGCCGGTGACGAATGCGCCGCGCGAGGCCATGGCTTCACTTAATAAGCCGCCGCCGCAGCCGACATCGAGCAATTTCTTTTCTGCGACTTGCGCGCGCAGATCGATGTAATTGGCGCGCACCGGGTTCATTTGGTGCAGCGGTTTGAAATCCCCGTGCGGGTCCCACCAACGGTTTGCCATGCGCTCGAATTTGGCGATTTCGCTGCTATCCACGTTGGCTGAACGCGTGGACGAAAATTGAATTTCGGTCATGCAAGGCTCTCCGGTTTTGCGGCGGGCGGCTGAATCACATGTTGCCAATGCAGCGCGCGATTGCGCAGTTCGGTTTCATTCAAAGTGGTCAATTCGCCGTCCCGCAATAACAGTTTTCCTGCCACCCAACTGTGAGTGACGCGCGTACGACGGTTGCTGTAGGTCAGGTGTGAGGCGAGATCGTAAAGGGGCAGGGAGCTGAGCTCGTCCAGCTGAACCGCAATCACATCCGCCGCTTTGCCCACCTCCAGGCTGCCAATCTGGCTGTCGAGTCCCAAAGCCTTGGCACCGCCAAGAGTGGCCATATGCAGTACTTGCCAAGCGCTGAGTGCTGCGGCGTCGTGGGCCGCGACTTTGCCGACCAAAGCCGCCGTGGTGATTTCGCCGAACATATCGAGATCGTTATTGCTGGCCGAGCCGTCGGTGCCAAGGCCGATGGTGATACCGCGATTCATCAGTTTTTGCACCGGGCAGATGCCACTCGCCAGTTTCAAATTCGATTCAGGGCAATGAATAACGCTGGCGCCGCTTTCCTGTAGCAGGTCGATATCGCCGTCGCTTAATTGCGTCATATGCACACACTGGGTCAGCGGCGTCAGTACGCCCAAATCCATTAGTCGCTCGATCGGCCGAATGCCGGTTGCATCCACGGCTTGCAGCACTTCGGTGGCGGTTTCGTGCAAATGAATTTGTACCGGCGCCTGTAATTCTTCCGCCAATACTGCGATGCGTCTCATGGGTATATCGGACACGGTATAACCGGCGTGCGGGCCGAAGCCGATGCGAATGCGCGGATGGGAGCGGTAGTCGTCGTGCAGCATCAGTCCTTTGTGAATGTAATTGTCCGCGTCGGTCGCCCAGCTTGTGGGAAAGTCCATTATGGGAAAGGTAATTTGCGCGCGCATACCCGCCTGATGCACCGCTGCCGCAGCGGCATCAGGGAAAAAATACATATCGCTGAAGCAGGTGGTCCCGGTGCGCAACATTTCCGCCATCGCCAGCTGGGTGCCGTCGTGCACGAAATCGGCGTCGACAAAGCGCTTTTCCGCGGGCCAAATGTGGTCCTTTAACCAGCGCATCAGCGGCAGGTCGTCCGCGTAACCACGCAACAGGGACATGGCCGCGTGAGTGTGGGCGTTGACCAAGCCCGGCATCAACACGTGTTCGTTCAGCTGAACATGCTGAGTCGGAGTGAAATCCTGCAGAACATTATCGCTAGGGCGGATGGCTTGGATGCAGCCTTTATGAATGACCAAGCTGCAATCCCGAAACAGCTTGCCCGCAGGTGTAATTGGCAAAATCCATCTGGCGCTGATGATGCAATCGACGGGTTTTGGCTGTGGCATAACGTGGGACCGAACAAGGAAAGGGCGGAGTATACCGATTTCTTAAAGTCGGTTCAGGCTGTAGCGCTTTTGAATATGTGCGCTCGCGAATGGATTTTTCCCATAAGCTCCGACTAAGCTGCGCGCAATCTCGGTTCAGGCAGGAAATGCTTATGCGTTGGCAGGGCGGTAGACGCAGTTCCAATATCGAAGACAGACGCGGCAGCAGCCCGTCACCGGCCATGGGCGCTGGCGGCGCTGTAATGTTGTTGCGCATTCTGCCCTGGCTGCTGCGCAGTAAATTCGGTCGGACGGTTTTGATTGTCGGGATTGTGGTGATCTTCGGCGCACGCATGTTGGGAATCGATGTATTGCCATTGTTGCTGGGAACCAGCAGTCAGCCGGAGGTAAAACGCCAAATTCCCCCGGAAGAAGAGGAACTGGTGGATTTCGTTTCTGTCGTGCTCGCGGATACGGAAACAACTTGGCAGCAACAATTTCAGGCTTTGGGCGGCACTTATAAAGAGCCGGTGCTGGTCCTTTTCTCCAATAGCGTGTCCTCCGCATGTGGTCTGGGGCAGTCGGCCATGGGGCCTTTTTACTGTCCGGCTGATCACAAGCTTTATATTGACCTGACCTTTTATCACGATCTGAAAACCCGCCATCAAGCCCCCGGTGATTTTGCCCAAGCCTATGTGATCGCCCACGAAGTCGGTCACCACGTGCAAACCCTGTTGGGCATATCCGCCAAGGTACATGCAGCAAAACAAAAGACCTCGCAAAAAGCCGCTAACGAGTTATCGGTACGGCAGGAGTTGCAGGCGGATTGTTTTGCGGGCGTGTGGGGGCATTACGCCAATCGCGAGCGCAATATGTTGGAGGAGGGCGACCTGGAGGAAGCTCTTGTCGCGGCATCGGCCATTGGCGATGACCGGCTGCAGCAACAATCGCGTGGTTATGTGACGCCCGATAGCTTTACCCACGGCTCATCGGAACAGCGCGTCCGTTGGTTCAAAAAAGGTTTTACCAGCGGGTCGATAGAAGCGTGCGATACCTTTAATGCAAAAGACCTGTAACTGTTAAATGGCGACTCGCTTGTAGGGGCGATACACCGGTCGCCAAAACGCTTTTTCGATTTTTCGTATCAGCAGCTCGTCCGACATTTCCAATGCCAAGCCCTGTTGCTGCGCAATTTTCCCGATACCGAAGGCGATTTTTTTGCTCAACTGCGCTACTTGGGTCAATGGCGGCAATAAATTCCCTGTGCCGGTATTCGCCAGTGGTGACTCATCCGCCAGTATGGTGCTCGCCAGAGCAAGCATTTCATCAGTGATGGCACAGATATCCGCTGCCACCACACCCAAACCAATGCCCGGGAAAATATAGGCGTTGTTGCACTGGGCAATTGGATAAATCTGATCGCGATAAATCACCGGCGGAAAAGGGCTGCCGGTGGCAACGATCGCCGTGCCATTCGTCCAATCCAAAATATGCTGTGGCAGGGCTTCGATTTGTTTGATGGGATTGCTCAGCGGAAAGATGATGGGGTGCGTGCAATAGCGATTCATGGTGCGGATAACATCTTCGGTAAACAATCCGGGCTGGCCGGAAACCCCGATCAATATATCCGGCCGCAGATTTTCCACGGTTTCCAACAGCGATGGATATGGATTTTCAGTCTTCCAATGAGCAACGGCCGCGAGAGGTTGACTTAAGCGTTGCTGAAAATCCCGCAAGTTCTCCATTCCCTCCACCAGCAAACCGTAGCGGTCCACCATATAAACTTGGCTGCGCGCTTGCGGCTCGGAAATACCTTCACTGCGCATCTGCATGATCAGTTGTTCAGCAATACCGCAGCCGGCAGACCCCGCACCGACAAATACAATTTTCTGGTCCGCAAGGCGCACGCCTTTGCGGCGGCAGGCCGCCAGCAATGTCCCGACCGTGACGGCGGCGGTCCCTTGAATGTCGTCGTTGAAACAGCAGATCTCGTTGCGATATTTCTGCAGTAGCGGCATGGCATTGGGCTGAGCGAAATCCTCAAATTGCACCATCACCTTGGGCCAACGGCGTTTTACCGCTTTAATGAAGCAATCGACAAATTCTCTGTACTCCTGTGGCCCAATACGTTTGTGGCGGGCGCCCATATACATGGGATCGTTCAGCAGCTTTTCGTTATTGGTTCCGACATCGAGGATCACAGGCAGGGTATAGGCTGGACTGATACCGCCGCACACGGTGTAGAGCGTGAGCTTGCCGATGGAAATTCCCATACCACCGATGCCCTGGTCGCCTAGACCGAGAACCCGCTCGCCGTCGGTTACTACGATCACGCGCACATTGCGCTTGGTGGCGTTGTGCAGGATATCGTCCATATGTTCCCGTTCTTCATAGGCGATAAATAATCCGCGGGAACTACGGTAACTGTCGGAAAAATGTTCGCAGGCATCGCCGACGGTGGGGGTGTAGATAATGGGCATCATCTCTTCCAGATGATCCTGGACCAGTCGGTAAAACAAGGTCTCGTTTTTATCCTGGATGGCTCGCAAGTAGATATGTCGGTTCATCGCTGTATCGAAGCTCAGGTACTGCTGATAACAGCGCTCTGCCTGTTCTTCGATGGTTTCGTAACGGGGGGGTAAAAGTCCGGTGAGGTTGAAGGCGGATCGTTCTTCCTGGGTGAAGGCGCTTCCTTTATTGAGCAGGGGGGTGGTGAGTAGGGCGGGGCCGGCGTAGGGGATATAGATAGGCGGGGCAGAATCCGTCATAAGGTCGCTCTCTCATCTGTGATGGCTTTAGAAACTCTACTCCAGTCCACAATAACAGCAAGCCGTCGCAACAAAAAAACTCAACTGTTGACTTCGGGAAAGCACCTACCTAAAATGCGCGCTCCTTGTTTCAGGGGCTATAGCTCAGCTGGGAGAGCGCGACACTGGCAGTGTCGAGGTCAGCGGTTCGATCCCGCTTAGCTCCACCAAATCTCGAAAGGCCGCGTGAGAAATCACGCGGCCTTTTTCGTTTTAGGCGTTTGATTATCGACTTTTCATACATTTGTTCGATACGCTCGGCAATTGCAATGCTATCTGGCGGCTAATGCCAAGGGCTCAGTTCGGTTTTTTTGCAGGCAGGATGAAGTAGAATGGCAACTTTTTGGTGGTGAAGGGCGGGAATGTATTTCCGTTAGCCAATAAAGGAGGTATCTGTGCAACAAAATAATGTTGATTACTGGAAGTCTGGGACATTCCCGCCCAAGTTGGGAACCATATTGGCTATAGCGACAGTAGTCCGGATTTTATGGGCACTCCTGATTCCGGTGGTTCCTATATCCGACAGTCACGCATACGACACCTTTGCTTTAAATATATGGCAGCATGGAGTCTACGGCTGGACACCTGAGTCACCAACTTCTTTTTGGCCTGTTGGCACCTCCGCTCTTTACGCACTGGTGTATCAGATTTTCGGGCACAATTACTCCTTCATCGTAGTCCTTAATTTGCTGTTGTCGATTGCCATCGTATTTTTCTCTTATAAAGTCACCCTTCTTTTTTTTAGTGAATCAGTTGCTCGATGGAGCGCGCTGCTGATTGCGGTTTGGCCCACTCATATATTTTTCGTCACTATTCTCGCCAGCGAGCTGCCTTACACAGTGCTTACCCTGAGCGGCATTTATTACTTTTTTAAAGAAGATAGAGTGACGGTCATAAATATTCTCGTTGCGGGAATCAGCTTCGCTCTCGCTTATTACGTTCGTCCTCTCGCCACCACAGTTTTACTGGTTTGTGCTTTTGGTGCAGTGGTCGCCGGAGGAAAGAAATTATCTGTAACTGCATTAAAGACTTCGTTGCTCCTCTTGATCATGGCACTGGCTGTCAGCCCTTGGGCCAAGCGTAATTACGACTTGTATGGCGAAATTGTCCCCATGTCCACTAATGGTGGAGCTGTGTTCTGGATGGGGAATACTCCTGGCACAGAAGGTGGTTACCACCCCATGCCGGATTATGTAACAAACATGAACGAACAAGAACGGAATAAAGCTCTGAAACATGACGCCATGGAATATATCAAGGCGGAGCCCGGCGCATTTGTACTGCGCACTCTGGAGAAGTTCATCAAATTCCATATCTGGGAAACGATTGGCGTAAGCTGGAACGAAAAAGGAATAGAGCAAGTGTTAGGGGCTCAATGGATTAAACCGCTAAAACTTCTTTCGCAAGCATTTTGGCTCGGAGCTTTGCTATTGAGTTTGATCGGTACAGTTTTGTTTATACGGAACTCACCGCTGCTGCAGGTCTTTCACCCATTTTTGTTGTTGTGGGCCAGCTCTGCCGGGCTGCATGCGCTGATTGCTGCCCAAGATCGATACCATTTTCCGATAGTACCCTTTGTTTTTGCCTTTGGTGCTTACGCTGTTCACCAGTTTGCGCTCCATCGGCAAGAGCGGCAGAAACAGGTCGGGGTGCAAGCGTGAAATCAGGAACACCAATTGCGGTAGATCTGGATGGCAGCCTTATCCATACGGATATTTTGTATGAGACTTTTGTAAGAGCAGTTTTTCGCCATCCCTGGTGCTTGCTCATGCTGATCCCCTGGCTGCTTAGCGGAAAAGCTTATTTGAAAATGAAACTGGCCTCCTTGGTGGATTTCGATATTGCGGCGCTTCCCTATAACCAGGAGCTGCTCAATTATCTGAGCGAACAAAAAGATCGCGAAATCATTCTCTGCACGGCGACCAACGAAAAATTAGCGCAGAACATCGCAGCGCATCTCGGCTTTTTTGACGGCGCCATAGGCAGTACCGCCACTCTGAACCTCACCGGCAGTGAAAAAGCGAAGGTGCTGGTAGAGCGATATGGAGAGGGCAATTTTACCTATGTCGGCAATGAAACCAGAGATTTGAAAATCTGGAAACATGCTGCCAGTGCGATTGTCGTGGAGCGCGGGGAAAAGCTCGCCAAAAAGGTGCGGGAACTCTGTCCTGTGGAGCACACCTGCAAAGCACTTGTGCCTTCTGTCAAAGTTATTGCCAAAGCGCTCCGACTGCACCAGTGGGTAAAAAATATTCTTTTGTTTGTGCCGTTGCTGACCTCCCATCAATTTATGAATTTGGACTTGGTGTGGACCTGCGTATTGGCGTTCATCTCATTTGGGCTGTGTGCCTCGGCTACCTACTTGGTAAACGACCTGTCCGATTTGGACTCGGATCGCTGCCATCGGAAAAAGAAATTTAGACCTTTGGCAGCTGGTACCTTGTCGATTCGTCGGGCGTTTCTGATTCTTGCATTGACGCTTCCAGTTTCTGCATTGCTCGCGTATTACATAGACCTGTTATTCCTGCTTGTTCTCGGCGTATATGTTGTTGTAACCCTCGCCTATAGCTTTTTGCTAAAGCGCTTGCAAACTGTGGACATTATCACTCTCGCATCTCTGTACACATTACGCATTGTTGCTGGCGGTGCAGCTGTAGGAATTGTGCCGTCATTTTGGCTATTGGCATTTTCCATGTTCTTGTTCTTGTGCCTTGCACTCATCAAGCGCATTTCGGAAATTCTCAAAACGGACGGGGGCGACGGCGCAGTAAAAAAAATATCCGGACGCGGTTATTACACATCCGACTTGCAGATATTGACCAGTTTGGCGACATCGTCAGGCATGCTTTCCATTCTGGTTTTTGCCATGTATCTCAACAGTGACGATGTGATAGCGCTCTATCAATTTCCCTATCTTCTCTGGCTGGTGTGTCCAGTTTTGCTTTATTGGATCGTGCGCATTTTAGTCATGAGTTCGCGCGGTGAAATCGACGAGGATCCTATTGTATTTGCATTAAAGGATCGCCGAAGTTGGCTCGCTGGTTTTTGCATCGCGGTTATTCTTTTTCTGTCAATTTAGGAACCGTTATGGGTTTACTTAATTTTGTCGTCATACTTTTCACAGTTTTTCTTTCAGCGTGCGCGCAATTGATGCTCAAAATGGGCGCGGCAGCGACCTTGGGTGTAGGGCAACTTAGTACACCCTATGAACTCGTCGTGAAAGTCATGTTTTCACCCCTGATCTTGTCCGGCATTTTTACTTATGGCGTGAGTGTGCTGATTTGGATATGGGTGCTGTCTCGAGTCGAGCTGAGCATCGCTTATCCCTTCGTCGGGTTGAGTTTCATATTCACCCTGCTGTTCGGGATGTTTTTTCTGGGTGAAGCTGTTAATTTCTCAAAAATCATCGGTACGCTAATGATCGTGGGCGGTTGCATTTTTATTGCAAATTCGGCGGCCTCTTAAAAGCCTAAAGTTGAGATCTGGAAGAATCTTTATTCGGGCGTAAACTCTATAATGCTTGCCGTAAATATTTTGCTGCGGTACGAGCATCTATAGCGCCGGGGACGACCCCGTTACGCTTCGAATAACACCGGGACGACCCGGGGCTTTAGGATTCAATCATGAGTTGGTTTTTGTTGGTGCTGGCGGGAATTTTTGAGGTGGTTTGGGCGACTTCGCTCAAGTACACCGAAGGGTTTACCAAGTTCGTACCATCCTTTATCACTTTGGCGGCGATGTTCGTCAGCTTTTACCTGTTAAGTCTTGCTCTTCGTTCGCTTCCGCTAGGGGCGGGATATGCCGTTTGGGTTGGTATTGGCGCTGTTGGCACTGCGATACTCGGCGTTATTGCCTTTCACGAGCCGGTAACTTTGTTAAAAGTCGTCAGCCTGACCTTGGTGATTGTGGGAATTATCGGGTTGAAGTTGTCTGCGGGCTAATGTCTTGCGGCGTAATGTCTTAAGCAAAGCCAGCCGGGGTTATAAGCTTCCCCCGCTGGCTCTATGTGTACCAGAAGCGTATGTATTACCGGAAGCGCAACACTAACTCCAACTGCTTCTCCGTGAGTTGTCCCATCTCTTTTCCCAGTTGCTCGGCTTCTTGTATATCGTTCTGGGTCCTGGACGCGATATCTGTAATTGTTTTTGTGTTTCGCTGAATATCCGCAGCGGCAACCGATTGTTCTTCAGCCGCGGCAGCGATTTGGTGAGACATCTGGTCTATATGAATGACTGATTGGGAAATCGCTGTGAGCGCCTGGTGAACATTGCTCATGGCGCTAACACTGCGATCCACCGAGGCAAGGCATTTATCCATACCGGTCCGCACGTCGTCGGTTGCACTGACGAGATGACGGATAATTGAATGGATATGTTCGGTCGATTCCTGCGTGCGCAGTGCCAAGGAGCGTACTTCATCAGCCACCACAGCAAAGCCGCGGCCTTGCTCACCCGCTCGTGCCGCTTCAATAGCAGCGTTCAGGGCGAGAAGGTTGGTTTGTTCGGCGATGCCGCGAATAACTCCGACTACCTGCGCGATTTGTCCGCCATCCAACATCAAGCGTCCAATAACCTCGTTCAATGAGGCGACCGTGGAGGAGAGGGTATTTACCGCATCCTGGGCTGCCGTCATTACTCGGTGGCCATTGGCAACATCATCGGCAGCTTTGCTGGTCGACACGGATGTCTGGCTCGCGCCCGACGCCACTTCTTGTACTGCTGAGGCCATCTGTACCATAGCGGCGGCGACATTTGCGGTTTCCGCTTGTTGCTCCGCCATGCTTTCGAAAATGCGTAATCTGGAAGCGTCAACGTCGCCCTCCTTCTGCATAAGTGCCAAGGCGGATTCACGGAAGCGGCCCAGGGCTGTTCGCAAACGGAGTTGGGTGGCCAGTTGAGCGAGTCTTATCTCGTTAACTTCGCTGACGCCACCTGTGAAGACATAGGCTGCAATCTTGTCTTGAATGACAGCATGAGATTCTTTAAGCACGGTTCGCAGTGAAACGCGGCGAACTTGGCGCGCCAACAATCCGAGGATGAGGGCGGGAAGAAGCAGCAATGCACTAAGTGACATGGAAAACTTAGACAATAGTGCGGACAAAACCACAAACAGCAGCCAGCAGATTGCCGTCGCAAGGGTGCTCACTCCCCAATTGGCTTTCCAGCGCTGGAATAGGGAAAAGTAGGATTTGCCAGCATTGGCTCGTTTATAAAGGTGGTCCGCCCGTTCGATGTACGCGGGGTCCACCTTGAATCTAACGGACTCGTATCCGCAAATCTTGTCACCATCCCAAACCGGAGTGACATAAGCCGTTACCCAATAATGGTCGCCGTTCTTGCAGCGGTTTTTCACCACGCCCATCCAGGGTTTACCACTCTTGAGGCGCTGCCACATCAACCCAAAGACCGCTGGAGGCATGTCAGGGTGGCGGATGATATTGTGGGGCTGGCCGATAAGCTCTTCCCTGGAAAAGCCAGATATCCGGCAGAAGGTGTCATTGCAAAAGATGATGTTGCCCTGCAAGTCGGAAGATGAAACGATTTCATCATCGGGGGTGAGCTTCACTTCTCGCCCGGTAATAGGACCATTAATACGCATATAAAAAGCCCGGGATTGGTATATCTCGTTAGAGTCTGCCGATATCCGTGAGTCATTACTCTCCAGTACCGATCTTTTACTCCCCTTAATCCTAGCTCAGTTGGCGCAATACGCCCGTTTAATTTGTTCAGTGGCGCGCTGAAAGTCTTGCAAGTGTGTTGGTATGCCAATAATCGCTGCGTTGTTAGGGTTTGGCGGTTAGGCTTCGCTCACTGATAAGCGTGGCGACGCGTTGGATTAAATGTTCGATTAGCAATGGTGTTCATAGAAGCGCTCGGCAAATGTCGCTAGGCTAAGCGGCGTTTTTATCCAGCGGATTGTATCCAGATGCTATCTCCCACATTGGCCATTGTAGGCGTAGTGATTTCGTTTGTTGTGAGCATCTTGCTCTTTCAATACCAAGTGCTCCCGCACACAACCTTCTTCTTTGTACCAATTTTTGTATTGATTGCTTATCACACGCTGGTCATGCAGTTGACCCCCGGGAGACAAAATCACAAGCAACCTTGGTCCAAGGTGTTGAAGAAAAGCGCAGGAAAATACGTATTTTGGGCTGGGGTGATAGGTGGTCTCTACGGCATATATCGCCATCATCCTTTCTACGCCAATTTTGCTGTTCACACAGTGTCGATGGTGGGCTTTTTCCTGAAGTGTTATTTGATTTTGGCTCCATTTTATTTTCTCTATCTGGAGCGATATAAAACTGGCCGATTTGATTGGTTTAACGATTCTTACTTAAAAATATTGTCTTTTTTTCGCACCATTTATAAACGGAATTGGGCGAGCTTGCGCTACCGTTTGCTGAAGCGTGGATACAAAAGTTTGCTGCTGTCCTGGATTGTACGACTGCATTTTATTCCGGTGATGGTGGAGCAGGTGTACTGGGGCACGAACCAAGTCGTCAATTCATTGGGACGACCGGAATTGGCGTTGACTAATGTGATGTTCTTTGTGGGACTTTTGTTTCTCATAGACGCAATCAATGCATCCATGGGATATTTTTGGGAGTCAGCGCTGACAAAAACGCGATTTCGTGAAATTGATCCAAATGCATTTCACTGGATCGTGGTTCTGATGTGCTATATGCCGTTTATCGGTTTCGCCTCCAACTTTGTACCATTTCCTACCGGGAATGGATCTCTGGTGATAATGCACCCTGTGTTTGAGATGGTGATTAACGTTGCGACGATTGTCAGTCTGTTGGGAATTGTGCTGACGACGACTTGCCTCGGTTTTTCCTACTCAAACCTTTCCTATAAAAAGATTCAAACACGAGGGCCCTATGCTGTTGTGCGGCATCCCGGCACAGTGTTCAAAATCCTGTTTTTCTTCCTGACGATATTCCGCTTTGAATCCGCCTGGACTCCTCCGATTATTGCCGCCTTTGTGTTTTGGATGGGAGTTTATATAGTACGAATCCTATGCGAAGAGCGTTTTTTAATGAAGTTTCGCGAATACCGCGATTATGCAGCTGTAACTCGTTATAGGCTGATCCCGCGGGTTTGGTGATGTTGCACCAGGCCGTCGTCGAAAAATTTGATATTTCGGTCTTCAAAGCTATCTGCAAAAAGCCTAAGGCTCGCCTCAATTTTGTTTGTAAGTGTTGGCTTTCAAGCAAGGAGTGGTGTTTTGGAGGTCTGATTTGTAAAACAACAAGCTGGAAGAAGTTTGTTGCGCCACATCTCTAAATCTGAAATCTAATTACGAAAAGTTGATGTCGGAGGTTTTTACATAATTTTCGCGGCGGAAAACTCAAGGCCGCAGAGAATTGATCATTTCTGTGATGAATGTTGAAAAAAATTAGCTCCCGGGGCGACTTAAATTGTCGATTTGTGACAATAAATGAAAGTATTGGGAAGAAATTACCGGTCTTTTGCTAGGATGGCCGGGCGTTTGCATTAGGGGTGCCAGCTTTACTTAAGATCAGTAAATAAGAAGTAGTCAATACTGAGGATACCCCTATGGCAGTTGCGAACTTTGTTCAGGTTCTGGACCTTGCATTTCTTGAATTTTCCGGCAGTCAGCCGCGCTCTCTGTTAAAGCTCTTTAAGCAGATGGGATTTGTCCAGGTAGGGCATTACAAGAAAAAGCCCATAACTTTGCATCGCCAGGGGCATATCCACTTCATTTCCAATCCTTCCTCTGGTGGAAACGCGGAGTTGTTTCGCGCGGTTCATTATCGTGGCGCGAGCGCAATGGGCTTCAAGGTGGCTGATTCCCAGCAGGCGTTTGAGCTTGCTGTAAAGCTTGGCGCGGTGCCAGCAACCACCAAGGATTATGACATTCCCGCTATTCACGGCGTCGGCCAGTCTTTGATCTATCTGGTTGATGAAGCGGCAGAGAAGAAGCTGTTTGCCGAATTTGGCTACACTAGAGAATATGTTCGGGATAGCGAGTACTGCCTGGAAAGAATCGATCATTTGACTCATAACTTGAATCGTGGCGGTGTCGAGAGGATGTGCCGCTTCTATGAGACTGTATTCGGCTTCAAACGTGTTCGCTCATTCCATATTGAAGGCAAAAAAACCGGTCTATACAGTGAGGTGGTCGCCAGCCCTTGCGGGCGCGTGATCATTCCGCTGAATGAAACCAAAGATGATAAATCGCAAATCGCGGAATTTATCCGTGAGTACAACGGAGAGGGCATTCAGCATATCGCGCTGCTGAGTGACAACATCTACAAAACTGTGGATGCCCTGGGCAATAACGGAATTCCGTTCCAGGATACGCCGGATACCTATTACGAAAAAATTGACCAGCGACTTCCTGGGCATGGTGAGAGTGTGGCAGAGCTCCACAAACGCAGAATTCTTATTGATGGTGGAGAAAAGCAGGGGGGGGGGTTCCTGCTGCAAATTTTCACCAAAAACAGCATAGGGCCAATTTTCTTCGAGTTTATTCAGCGGAAAGGTAATCGCGGTTTTGGTGAGGGTAACTTTCAGGCATTGTTTGAGTCGATCGAGCTTGACCAGGAGCGAAGGGGGGTTTTGGTGTAATTGGGGATGCCGTTTCCCTTCTAGACTTGGTTTGTCATAGATGATGTGAATTATATAGGACTGTACAAATTGGATTCCTTTTTCAACACATCCCAACTGCAGCCCAGCCCGGCAGAAATCCGAGGTAATGTGACCGCAGATTCCGGTCACTTACCTCCTGAGTTACCACCAAATTATAACTTTGCACCCTCTCTGCAGGAGACCATGGCTCTGGTGCTTGGCAGGGATGGCTGGGATGCCCTCGCTTCTATATTCATTGCCGCGTTTGCCGTGGTTCGCTTCCGCGATTTACCAGGTGAAGCGGTACGCCTTCATGTGAAGCTCCCTTCGGGATCCCGAATGCTGGAGATTCCCCTCGTTAAGGATCAGCGATTGGGTGAGGTGCGGCAGCTTATTCATGCCGTGCTCAGTAACAACACTGCTTTTCCTGAACTGGAGCCGTCCCCCAACGACTGGACCTTATCTTTTGTGGGATCTGACGCTCATTCGGGAGCACTGTCCGCTGTGTTGTCTGAGGGCAGCGGGTGGAGTATGCAGGTTGCGGCGTCTCCCGATTCCCTCGTTGTGCCTTCGTTTTGGTTTGAACGCTATTCGACAGTATTGGCTCGCCTCCTGGATAGTCCCGACCAGACTATCGACGGCTTTCTTCTGCTGTCGGCGGCAGAGCAGCGTTGGTACGAACATGAATGGTCTAGTGAAACCAGAGAAGTTCCATTTGTCTCGCTACCGCAAATCCTGGCACAGAATGCCCGCCTGCGCCCCGAGCATCGTGTACTGGTAACACCTAGCGGCAGCCTGACTCTGGCGCAGTTGGACGCCAGGGTAAACTGTGTGGCGGAGCGGTTGAAATTGGCTGGCGTAGAGGCTGGTGCGAATGTGGCGGTTTGTCTGCCTCCCTCTCTTGAACTCCTTCCGGCGATTCTTGGCATTCTACGCGCCGCGGCGGTCTATGTGCCGCTGGATCCCACTCATCCCAAAGCACGTATTCACACGATTTTGGAGGAGGTCCAACCTAAAGTCATCATTACTACGGATGATCTGGTTGGCGGGCTGGAGCTGCAGGCGTGGCAGAATTGGCGGGTCGATATCGATCCGTTTACCGAGGTAGTTGATCTCGGCGCGGCTTCTCGCGCCGAAGTTCGACCTGAGGCACCGGCTTACATTTTTTACACTTCGGGGACTACGGGGAATCCCAAAGGGGTGGTAGCGACGCACGGGAATCTCCTGTTCTATCTGGAATCCGCAAAGACCCGCTACAGCTTTGATCAGTCAGACGTATTCTGCTCGATTGCCCGAAGCACATTTAGTATCAGTCTCTTCGATCTACTTTTGCCCATTTATTGTGGCGGCTCTCTGCGTTTGTTAGATCGAGCCACCATTTTGGATCCCGGCAGTCTGCGCAAAGCATTGGAAGCGGTCACTGTGCTGCATGCAGGTCCAGCTTTGCTAAAAGCGCTGGTGCGGCACATAGAGACATTCCCCGGCCAACGGACTGGCTTGGATCATCTGCATCACCTCTCAACTGGGGGTGACCTGGTCCCGCCGGACCTCGTTGAGCGACTTAAACCTTACACGGGCAGCGCCGAACTATTCGTTATCTACGGCTGCACCGAGGTCAGTTGCATGGGTTTGACCTACCCGATTACACGTGACGTTAAAACAACGCGGAGCTTTGTGGGAAAGCCGTTTCCCAACGTGGAAGTTCGCGTGGTCGACGAGCAGCTGCAGCGAGTTCCCGTGGGGGTGCGCGGGGAGATCATTTTTTCAGGGCCGGGCGTTACGTCGGGGTATTTTCAGCGGCCAGATTTGACTGCGGCCCGTTACATCGAACTCGATGGGCGGCGCTGGTACCGAACTGGCGACGTGGGACGATTTCATCCTTGCGGTAATGTCGAGATTCTTGGCAGGGAAGATTTTCAGATCCAACTGGCCGGTATCCGTATTGAACTCGGTGAAGTGGAGGGGGTGCTAAAACGCGCTCCGGGCGTGCGCGATGCCGTTGTGGCGGCGCGTGTCCCTCAAGGGCAGGAAAACCCCATTCTCGTAGGCTACTTGGTCGCCGGAGATGAGCCGCTGGATATAGAGCGAGTGCGTCGGTTTGCCTTAACGCAATTGCCGGATTACATGGTTCCCGGGGCGTTTATGCAACTGGAGGCTCTGCCCCTCAATATCAATCTGAAGCTTGATCGCAAGGCTTTGCCTGATCTTCTTCCTGTTACTACTGATACCAGTCAGGCAGATAATGAAGCCGAGATCATCGTACTTGAAGCCATGGGGGAGGTCCTTGGTTCAGGGGAGATTGATCTGAACGTAACTCTTGTGGATCTGGGCTGCTCATCTCTGACACTGCTTGGCTTTGGCTCCCGCATCCTGGCTCGGACCGGAATTCAGATTCCATTGGGCAACCTATTTGCGCAGGATGTCACTTTACGGGATTTGGCGCGCCTTCTGGATTCTTTGAAGGCCAGAGGGGAGGGCGCCCGGAGACAAATTGAGCTTCAGCGCGCACCGGATCCATGTCCTCTCAGTTTGTCCCAGACACGTATTTGGTTTGCGGATGTAGTGCAAGGTCAGGGGCTGGCGTATGGCGTCCCCCTGGTTTTTGAGCTCGCTGCAGGCGTCGATGTCGAGGCACTCTCTCGAGCCGTACAGAGTCTTTATCAACGCCATGCTGCACTGCGAACTGTAGTGGCCGGTGATGGTGCTGAGCTTTATCAGAGGCTGCTCGAAACTGAAGGGCGGTCTTTAGAGCGGGTGTCAATTCGGCGTGCAGCTTTGGAAGAAGCTCTCGCCGAACGCCAGATGCGTCCTTTCGATTTGTCCTCGGGACCATTGGCTCGCGCAGTGCTCTTCGATATCGAAGGCGAATCTCCCGTACTTTTCTTCCATTTCCATCACATAGTTTTCGACGAGTTCTCATCGAAGATTCTGCAGCGCGAACTCACAGAACTTTATAACGCCGAAGTAACCGGTCGCGCAGCCGCTCTACCAGAACTCTCGGTGTCATTTGCCGATTACGCCTATAGCGAGCGACAACATTGGTTGTCGGGCGCCTGGGATGCCGACTTGGCATATTTCCGAGAGCGCTTTCAAGTCCCGCCAAGCCCGCTGGATCTTCCCACCGATCGTCCTCGTACCAGCGCGCAGAGCACTGTCGGCGGCAGCGTTTCATGTCGACTTGAAGGACAGGATCTCGCTCGCCTGAGACAACTGGCCCGAGCTCGAAGTGCATCGCTTTTCGTCCTCGGGGTTGCTGCATGGGGAGCACTTATGCAGCGACATTCGGGCCAGGACGAAGTGGTGATCGGCACCGCAGTGGCTAACCGTCTGCTCCCTGAGGCGGAAAAGCTGATCGGCTGTTTCATCAACTTGGTGCCGCTGCGAATTCCGGTGCCGGTCGAGCAGAATATAGATGGTTTTCTGGAAACCACGAGAACCGTTTGCCTTGAGGCCATAGAGCACAGTGCGGTGCCTTTCGAGGAAATCGTTCGTGTGGCCGGCGCCAACCGAAATAGCAGTGGAGCTGAGCTGTTTCGCACATTAGTGATTTTTGAAGAGCAGGGGGAGACTCGGTCGGGGGATTTGATTTGCGGTGTTAAGCGGCCCCCGCTGCCTGGCGCCCTGACCGACTTGGCCCTTTGGCTGGTTGATCGAGGTGATCAGCTGGAATTGGTGTTGAGCTACAACGCCGGGTTGTTTGATCGAGAGACAGCTGAACTTTATGTGCAACAGTTGGAAACTGGTTTGCGCTATTTGGCATCTGGGTCATGGGGGGCAGTAGATAAATGGTGCTTCCTCAGTGAGGAGGAGCAGGAAAGGATTTGCGAGTGGAACAAGTCAACAAGTAAACCTGTGCGGCCTGGCTCGTTCCTCGATTGGATTAGAGAGCGGGCGGCAAGCGAGCCTGAACGACATGCAGTGATCTGCAGCCGGGGGACACTAAGTTATCGGGAGCTGTTGGAAGAAGTAGCTGCAATTCGAGTTCTGCTGCAGGAATTTGGCGTGAAACCAGGTTCGTTGGTGGGAGTGTCGGTTCCTCGCACCCGTGACCTTCCCGTGGCGACTTTGGCAGTACTGTATTCGGGTTGTGGTTACGTGCCATTGGACCCGTCATATCCACAAGATCGCCTGCGTCATATGGTGGAGGATTCCGGTCTTGAGGTGGTGCTCTGCCGCGGTGCTGCATCCCACCTGCCAACAACCGTCAAACGTATCGACTTGGATACCGTTAAGGCATGCAGTGCGATTGAGCCGGTGACAGCGGCACCGGAATCTGTCGCCTATGTGATTTATACATCCGGCTCCACGGGATTACCTAAGGGAGTCGCGGTTCCGCACAGGGCCGTTGATAACTTCCTCGATGCAATGGCGTTCGAACCGGGTATTCGTTCGGACGATGTACTCGTGTCAGTAACGACCCTCAGTTTTGATATTTCGGTGCTTGAGCTTTTCCTGCCCCTTACTCATGGGGCTACAGTTGTGATTGCCAACGAGGAGCAGGTCCGAGATGGTGAGGCACTCGGCTCGCTGATAAAGACGACTGGGGCAACAGTGCTTCAGGCCACACCCTCGACATGGAAAATGTTGCGCGATGCCGGAGTAAACCTCTCTCCAGGCTTTCGCGCCATCATCGGAGGAGAGCCCTTACCCCGAGACTTAGCGGAAGATTTGCTGTCCGCAGGCATTGAATTATGGAATGCCTATGGGCCTACAGAGACCACAGTGTGGTCAAGCTGTGAACGCATCACTGACAGTTCTCGAATTACTGTCGGACGCCCCATACAAAATACCTCTTTTTACGTTCTCAACTCTGCCGGTCAGCGCCAGCCCATCGGCGCCCCTGGGGAGCTTTATATTGGCGGAACTGGGGTAACTCTGGGTTACCTGAATCGAGAAGAACTCACATCCGAACGATTTGTTGCAGATCCATTCCTAGAAGCGCCATTGGGGAAGATGTATCGAACAGGAGATCGGATACGCTTGCTCCACGACGGCCGCTACGAACATTTGGGACGCCTCGATGGCCAAGTCAAATTAAGAGGTCATCGTATTGAGCTTGGAGAGATCGAGTCTGTTGTTCGGAAACTGGGCCTGGCAGAAGATTGCGTGGCGTTTGTTCATGAACATTCTCCAAATGACCAGCGTCTCGTGCTATTTGTGCAGGGCGATAGTTTGCCTGATATGGCCGAACTTAGGCTCCAGCTCAGCAAGCACCTGCCGCCATACATGCTGCCACAGCATATAGCGCCTATCGATCGGATTCCTCGCACGGCGAACGGTAAGTTGAACCGCAAGGAGTTGCCCACTGCGTCAATACAAGATGCCACCGAATTTCATGATGATTTTGTAGGGACTCCAGTAGAAAGGCATGTGTTAGAAATTTTCAGAAAAGTTCTTGGAAACCCTGCCTTGGGCATGGATAGTGATTTTTTTGAGCATGGCGGACATTCGTTAATGGTCGTGTCTCTGGCATCCATGATTAGCAATTCATTTGGCATTGAGTTTCCGATCGGACAGATTTTCCAAAACTCTTCACCGCGTCAAATTGTATATGCCATACAGAACTTAAAAGAATTGCAACCCAAGCCCATTCTTCTTTCTGGTGCTGCGCACGCGCCACCAATCTTTTTCCTTTTGGGGGTGCACTTATATAAGGACATTGCTAAACATCTCGAAAAGTCGTTCTCGAATTACGGGGTATATTCGCGCAGTGACATTGAAGTCACCGATAAGGACAACAACATAAAGACAGTCGAGTCGTTAGCAAAAGACTACATAGAGCTAATACGGCTGAAGCAAAAAAATGGACCCTATCGGCTATGCGGTGCATCCTTCGGGGGTATTCTTGCTTATGAAGTGGCTCAGCAATTGACGCAGATCGGTGAAAAAGTTGACCTGCTCATGCTATTCGATACTGAGCCACCGATGACATATATGGCAAAAATGCAATGCCTCATAAAGTCCATCCGTGTAGGCAACTTTCAGGCACCTCTGATGCAGATGGCAAAGCTTTCTCTGGAGCAGATATATAATTTGCTTCCGAAAGCCGAATCTAAGCAGGTGGCCAGGGAAGACAAAACCCTCGAAACCATTCGCAAGTTTGCTTACATAGCATCAGCTATGGACTACGCTCCTCGCATGAAACCATACGCAGGACACGTCCACCTTGTTGTCGCAACGGAGGAGAAAAGCTACACGGGTGCAAGCAAATTCCGCTGGAAGAGATTGGCCAGAGACCATAGCGTAACTTATGTCCAAGGAAATCATCTTGGAATACTGAAAGAAAAAAACGCAGAGATAATTGCAGAAATAATAGAAAATTATCTTTCCAAAAAATAAATTCAGGTATGACCTGGTGGTCGACTTCTTCAGAAACGTCTGCCAGGTCAATCTCCAAACTGTTCCTTCCCTTGAGCGCCGGATTTGTTGGTGGCCGACTTTTGATAATGTCTCTCATTAAGGCGGTTAATAATATTTATCGGCAGTTCACTCCCAGAGTATTGTTCACCTAAGCCGCGCCAGCGTGTGTACACCGATTCGGCCATCTTCACCCCGTTGTGTGTAGAATGTCTGCTCGTATTCTCTTTGGGTATCGACCATGATCCATTCGATTGACAGTATCATTGCTCGCGCGCGCACTGAGTGCGATCGCGCGGGTGTCAAATTGACTCCCAAAAGACAGAACATTCTGGTTGTGCTTCTTCAGTCGGATGCCCCGCTTTCCGCGTATGACATAGTGGAAAGTTACCGGGAGAAATTTCAGGTGTCCCTTCCTGCTATGTCGGTTTACCGCATACTGAATTTCCTGGTCGATAACAACCTAGTGCATAAGCTGGAAACCACCAACCAATTTTTGCCTTGTGCGCATATCGCCTGCGACCATGAACATGAAATTCCACAATTCTTGATTTGTGATAGTTGCCATTCCGTTGCCGAGGTCGGGCTGCGAAAAACCTTGGTGAAAGAATTGCACGATAGCGTGCGTAAAACCGGATTTGAAATGAGAAGCCAGCAGTTAGAGTTGCACGGTATTTGCGCTAAGTGTCGCAGTGAAGGCGAAACTGTAAAAAATCCTGAAGAATTGCACTGACCTTTTCTTTATAGGGTGGGGGGGGGAAGGTGCAATCGGTTGATGCACCTTCTGTTGGTGTTTTTAAAACAGATCCTCGATAGAAAGATAGCGTTCGCCAGTGTCGTAACTGAAAACCAGCACGCGGCTTCCGGAAGGGATTTCTGCCTGTTTGTTTTTCAAGGCTGCAAGGCTGGCTCCAGAAGAAATTCCCACAAATATCCCTTCTTTTTGCGCGCACTGGCGGGCCATTTCGAAGGCATCCTCATCTTTAACCAGAATGGTTCCGTCCAAAACTTCTTTGCGCAGATTTTTCGGTACAAAACCAGCACCTATTCCCTGAATTCTGTGAAGACCTTTTTCTCCTCCGCTGATCACCGGAGATTTTTCCGGCTCCACGGCAAAGGTTTTTAAATTAGGAAAAGTTTTTTTCAAAACTTCGCTGCACGCGGTTATGTGACCGCCGGTGCCGACACCAGTGATCAAATAATCGAGACCATCACTGAAGTCAGCGAGAATCTCCTGCGCGGTTGTCGTTCGGTGAGCTTCGATATTGGCGGGGTTTTCAAATTGTTGCGGCATCCAGCTGTTGCTGTGTTGCTGCAACAGTTCCTGGGCCTTCGCAATAGCGCCTCCCATGCCGTTTTCTTTGGGTGTTAAGACGAGTTCTGCACCCAACGCCTTCATATATTTGCGGCGTTCGACTGACATGGATTCTGGCATGGTCAGAATGAGTCTGTAGCCCTTAACTGCGGCCACCATTGCCAAGCCAATACCCGTGTTGCCGGAGGTGGGTTCAATAATGACGGTTTCACGATTAATGATTCCGGCTTTTTCCGCCTCTTCGATCATGGTCAAGGCAATGCGATCTTTAATGCTTGCGCCAGGATTGAAGCGTTCCGCTTTCATCCACACTTCCAAATCCGGACGGAACAGATGATTGATGCGAATGTGAGGAGTATTGCCGATGGTTTCGAGGATATTGTTGTATTTCATATCGAGACTCCTTAGGTAAGGTGCGGGCCAATGTATCACTAAAAGCTGCTGGATGGGCGGTAGGGTGGGAGTTTGCGCCATCCACAATATCTGTGGATAACTTCGTGGAAAGCCTTGGGGGAACCCGCCTGAGCCCGATGAGCGTTACGTTATTTGGAGAGAGTGATTTTTAACCAATAAAAAGCGGTTGGCTGAAATAAAAACGCCCCGTAAGCGGGGCGTTAAAAAATGGAAGAAGTGTGCGAGTTTAGCGCTTGTCGCGCGCAGTAAAGTCGCGAGTTGTGTAGCCGGTATAAAGCTGGCGCGGACGACCGATTTTGAAGCCTTCGGAAATCATTTCGTGCCAATGCGCAATCCAGCCAACGGTGCGGCCAGTGGCAAAAATCACAGTGAACATTTCCGTTGGAATTCCAATAGCCTTCATGATGATGCCGGAATAGAAGTCCACGTTGGGGTAGAGCTTCTTCTGCACGAAATAATCGTCTTCCAGGGCAATTTGTTCGAGGCGCTTGGCGATTTTCAGCAGCGGATCGTCTTCCAATCCGAGCTCTGCCAAAACTTCGTCGCAAGTCTGCTTCATGACTTTGGCGCGTGGGTCGAAGTTTTTGTAAACCCGGTGACCAAAGCCCATCAAGCGGAATGGGTCGTTTTTGTCCTTCGCTTTTGCGATGAACTTGTCGATGTTTTTCACATCGCCAATTTCTTCCAGCATATCCAATACCGCCTCGTTGGCACCGCCGTGGGCAGGTCCCCACAAAGTGGCAATACCGGCAGCGATACACGCAAAGGGGTTGGCACCAGAAGAGCCTGCCAAGCGTACTGTCGAGGTGGACGCATTTTGCTCGTGGTCCGCGTGCAGCAGGAAAATACGGTCCATTGCCTTCGCCAGCACCGGGTTCACCTTAGGATCTTCACATGGTGTGCCGAACATCATGTGGAGGAAGTTTTCGGAATAGCTCAGGTCATTTTTGGGGTACATGAAGGGCTGACCTATGTGGTGTTTGTAGCACATGGCAGCCAAGGTCGGCATTTTGGCGATCAGGCGATGGGCAGAGATCAGCCGGTGTTGTGGATTATTGATGTCCAGCGAGTCGTGATAAAACGCAGACAAAGCTCCAACCACACCACACATGATAGCCATTGGGTGAGAGTTGTGATGGAAGCCTTGGAAGAAGCGGGAGATCGATTCGTGCACCATGGTGTGGTGAGTAATGACATCCACGAATTCGTCGTATTGTTTTTGATTGGGCAGCTCTCCGTGGAGCAGCAGGTAACAGGTTTCCAGGTAGTCTGACTTCTCCGCGAGAACTTCGATGGGGTAACCGCGGTGTAGAAGGACACCTTTATCGCCATCAATGTAGGTTATTTTGGATTCACATGACGCGGTGGAAACGAAACCCGGATCATAGGTAAAAAAACCTTTTCCGGTGAGCGCGCGGACGTCAATCACGTCCGGGCCGACGCTGCCAGAGTAGACCGGCAGCTCAATACTTTCGTTCAAACCGTCGACCGTAAGGTGTGCTTTCTTATCAGTCATTACGGACTCCTGTAACTAATGTAGTAAAAGACTTTATGCCCCAGGGTTTGCAAGTGCGCCATCAAAACACTCTTTCAAAGAGCATACAAGTGGTTCCGGCAACCTGTCCTTCTTGCGGATCTGGCGCGCAACCGTTGTCGTGGCTGAAGTAGCCAAACAAAGAAGGAGTCAGCAAAGTGAGTTGCCGGGGAACCGGAAGATTCCTTCCGGATGTATCGCCGGAGGGGGTGCATGAGAGACTTGGGGGAACCATCGAGTTTGCGGTGGCGCTGCAAACATCGACATCCTGAGCGCCTTGTTCTATGCAACGATCATTGCCGGACGCGGCTTAGTATAGAGAAAAGCCTTTGCTTTGGGGTAGGTCTACGGAGGCGAATTCTATTTTAAATGTCTATCTTTAAGTCCTTGATCTGTTTTTGAGTTGAGGAACCCAGACTACTGCGACTTTAAGGTGCATAATTTTTTCGATTAGGCCGTTTTGGTGCGTTTATTCAATTAAGTTCCGGAAAAACAAGGGGAATTGGGTGTCAATTTGTTTGTGTTTTCCTAGGCACCTAACTATAATTCGGCGCGTTTTTGAGAGGCGTAACCGCGCTTGTTTTCTCAACTTTTGCCTTGTTTGCTTTTATTAAGGTCAACTGGGCAAAGATGCACAAACGTGCGGCCTTCCATTTACCCGACTCGCTCTGAGTCGTCTATTGCTCCCTTAAATACGTAGTACGACGGATTGACCTTTAACCGACGGTATATTGCAACCATAGCAAAAGGTATAAACGCACTGTGAACACGAAAAGACCAGTCAATTTAGATCTGTCCACCATTAAATTTCCCATCACCGCGATCGTTTCCATTACGCACCGTATTTCTGGCGTCGTTCTGTTGGGCGGAATTCTGGTGTTGATGTGGTTGTTGGATGCAAGTCTGACATCTGAAGAAAGCTTTAATCAGCTGCAAGAATGCCTGGCCAACCCAGTAGTGAAGCTTGTCCTTTGGGCTGTCTTGGCTGCTTTGGCCTATCACATGGTAATGGGCATTCGCCACTTATTTATGGATCTCGGAATTGGCGAGTCATTGGAAGGCGGACAGCGCGGAGCCAAGTTGGCGTTAGTGGTTGCAATTGTATTGATTCTGGCAGCAGCGGGGTGGTTAGTATGGTAACGGCGGTAACAAACCTGGGCCGTAGCGGGCTCTTTGACTGGGTTTTTCAACGAGTCAGCGCAATTGTTCTGGCTGCTTATACAATTTTCATAGTTGCTTTTATCGCCTCGCATCCGCAATTGGATTACGCAACCTGGCGTAACCTGTTCGACCAGCAATGGATGCGCATTTTCAGTTTTCTCGCATTAATCAGTGTTGCTGGCCACGGCTGGATTGGTTTGTGGGCCGTTCTTACAGACTATGTGACGGATCGCATGATGGGCAAAAAGGCGCTGACTCTGCGCATTCTGGCCCTCAGCGCATATGCGCTGGTGACCTTGTCGTACCTCGTCTGGGGTTTAGAAATTCTCTGGGGGTTTTAACTTAAATGGCTAATATGCGCACAATCAGTTTCGACGGCATAGTGGTAGGCGGCGGCGGCGCGGGTATGCGAGCAGCGCTGCAAATGGCTCAATCCGGCTTTAAGACTGCTGTTGTAACCAAAGTTTTCCCGACTCGATCTCACACAGTTTCTGCCCAAGGCGGCATCACCTGCGCCATTGCCAGCGCGGACCCCAATGACGACTGGCGTTGGCACATGTATGACACCGTAAAAGGGTCAGACTACATCGGCGACCAGGATGCAATTGAATACATGTGCTCCGTCGGCCCAGAGGCCGTATTTGAACTGGAGCATATGGGCCTGCCTTTCTCGCGTACCGAAAACGGCCGGATTTATCAGCGCCCGTTTGGTGGCCAGTCCAAAGACTTCGGGCGCGGTGGCCAAGCAGCGCGTACCTGCGCTGCGGCTGACCGTACCGGTCACGCGTTGTTGCACACCCTCTATCAGCAAAACGTCAAAAACAATACGGTTTTCCTCAACGAATGGTTTGCTGTTGATCTGGTGAAAAACCAGGACGGCGCAGTCGTTGGTGTTATCGCCATCAATATGGAAGATGGTGAAGTTGTTTATATCCGTTCCCGGGCGACTGTGTTTGCAACTGGTGGCGCCGGTCGTATTTACGCGTCAACCACCAATGCTCACATCAACACAGGTGACGGCGTTGGTATGGCATTGCGCGCAGGCTTCCCTGTGCAAGATATCGAAATGTGGCAGTTCCACCCGACCGGTATTGCCGGCGCTGGTGTTCTGGTCACAGAAGGTTGCCGCGGTGAGGGCGGTTATCTGATCAATAAAAATGGCGAGCGTTTTATGGAGCGTTATGCTCCGAATGCCAAAGACCTGGCGGGACGCGACGTTGTTGCTCGCTCCATGATCATGGAAATTCTCGAAGGTCGCGGTTGTGGTCCTAATGGTGACCACGTTTACCTGAAGCTGGATCACCTGGGTGAGAAAACCCTGAATGAGAAATTGCCAGGCATTCTGGAGCTTTCTCGTACCTTCGCTCACGCGGATCCAGTCAAAGAACCCATCCCGGTTGTGCCGACCTGCCACTACATGATGGGTGGAATTGTTACCAATATTGATGGTCAAGCTTTGACCCAAGACGCCAGCGGCAACGACAAAGTGATCGATGGCTTCTATGCTTGTGGCGAAGTCGCTTGCGTATCTGTTCACGGCGCTAACCGCCTCGGCGGCAACTCGCTGCTCGACTTGGTGGTATTCGGCCGAGCTTCCGGTATGTATATCGAAAAAGCGTTGCGCGAAGGGGTGGAATATCGCCCAGCCAGTGACAGCGATATCGACGCTGCCATGGCGCGTCTCAATCGCCTGAATGAATCCAAATCAGGTGAATCTGCCTCTGTGGTACGCAAAGATCTGCAGACCATCATGCAGAATTACTTTGGTGTTTTCCGCAAAGGCGAATATATGCAGGAAGGCATCAAACAGCTGGCCGCGTTGCGCAGTCGAGTTGAGAATTTGTGGCTGCAGGACAAGAGTCAAACCTTCAATACCGCACGTATCGAAGCGCTTGAGGTGCAGAACTTGTTCGAAGTTGCCGAAGCGACTGCGATCGCAGCTGAAGCTCGCAAAGAATCCCGCGGTGCTCATGCGCGTGAAGATTATCAAGAGCGCGATGACCAGAACTGGTTGTGCCACTCACTGTATTTCCCTGCGGAAAAACGTGTTGGCAAGCGCGCAGTGAACTTTGCGCCCAAGACTATGAAGGCTTTCGAACCCAAAGTCCGTACCTATTAATCGAGTGAGGTAAAAGGGTCAAAGTATGTTGAAAGTTGAAGTGTATCGTTACAACCCGGAAACCGATAAAGCACCTTATATGAAGACATATGAGGTGAACACTCAAGGTAAGGACTTGATGGTTTTGGACGTGCTTGAGCTGTTGAAGGCGCAAGACCCGACCTTGGCCTTTCGCCGCTCTTGCCGCGAAGGTGTTTGCGGTTCCGACGGTTTGAATATCTCGGGCAAAAATGGTTTGGCGTGTATCACTCCTTTGTCCACTGTGGTGAAAAAGGGTCGTTTGGTACTGCGTCCTCTGCCAGGTCTGCCGGTGATCCGCGATTTGGTCGTCGACATGTCGCAGTTCTACGAGCAATACCGCAAAATCGAGCCCTATTTGCAGAACCATACTCCAGCACCTGCGATTGAGCGTCTGCAATCGCCTGAAGATCGCGAGAAGTTGGATGGCCTCTATGAATGTATTTTGTGTGCGTGCTGTTCAACCAGCTGCCCATCATTCTGGTGGAACCCCGACAAATTCATCGGTCCTGCTGGTTTATTGCAGGCGTACCGCTTCCTGGCAGACAGCCGCGACACCGCGACTGAGCATCGCCTGAGCAAGCTGGATGATCCCTTCAGCGTATTCCGTTGCCATGGAATTCAAAACTGTGTTGCGGTTTGTCCGAAAGGCCTCAACCCAACACGCGCAATCGGCCACATTCGCAATATGTTGTTGCAACGCGGTGTATGATCTCGCCGCGTGAGTGAAGTCAGTCCAGATCGAAACGGCTATTTGATCTGAAGTTGGATAATTCGAGTGCCCCGCCTGTGCGGGGTTTTGCACATCAGCGCAGCCTTGGACGGGTGGCTGATATAAGCCGGAACAGGCCAATGATCCGTTCAAAACGCTGTCATCAGCCTGCTGAAATTTAGCCGACATCGTCGCGTTTAGCGCTCTGTAGTCCGAACCAGGTGGAAAACAATGCAGCAAAGTTTAATGGAACTTCTCTGGAGCACCTCCCATCTCTCCGGCGGTAATGCCGCTTACGTTGAGGAGCTTTACGAGTCCTTTTTGCGCGATCCCAGCTCCGTATCGAGCGAATGGCGCGCTTATTTCGAGCAACTTCCTCGTGTCGATGGTGTAGTCACTAACGATATTCCGCACTCCGAAATCATCGAATACTTCGAAGAGCTGGGCAAAAGCCGGTCGCGCCCGATGTTGGCGCCTGGGGCAGGTTCGGCGGATGTTAAATACGAGCGCAAGCAAGTCGAGGTGGTGCAACTCGTCAATGCCTATCGTTTGAGCGGTCATAAGAAAGCCAAATTGGATCCTCTTGGACTGGCAAAGCCTTCCAATCTGGCAGAACTGGATCTGCAATTTCACGGTTTGACAGCGGCAGATTTGGATTTGGTATTCCAAACTGGCGATTTGTCCTTCGGCAAAGCAGAAGCGCCTTTGCGCGACATTATTGCGGATTTGGAAAAGACCTATTGCGGCACCATCGGCGCTGAGGTCATGCACATCACCAATTTCACCGAGCGCAAATGGCTGCTGAACCGCCTGGAAAGCCAGCGTTCGACGCCGATGCTCGACCCGGCGGAAAAAGTTTCGATTCTGCAAAGCTTGACTGCTGCAGAAGGTTTGGAACGTCACCTCGACAGTAAATACCCCGGTACCAAACGCTTCGGGCTGGAAGGTGGTGAAAGTCTTATCCCCATGTTGGACGAGATCATCAAGCGCGCTGGCACTTACGGCGCTAAAGAGATGGTTATCGGCATGGCACACCGCGGCCGTCTAAATACGCTCGTCAATATTTTGGGTAAAAACCCGGCCGAGCTGTTCAACGAGTTCGAAGGTAAGAAACTCGTCGACACCTCCGGTGACGTGAAGTACCACCAAGGTTTCTCTTCCAACGTCATGACGCCCGGTGGCGAGATGCACTTGGCCATGGCATTCAACCCTTCACACCTGGAAATCGTTTCTCCTGTGGTGGAAGGCTCGGTACGAGCTCGCCAGGATCGTCGTCAAGACGTCGTGGGAACGAAAGTTGTGCCCGTTGTTATTCACGGCGACGCTGCCTTCGCAGGCCAGGGCGTCGTTATGGAAACGTTCCAGATGTCGCAGACTCGCGCCTACAAGACTGGCGGAACGGTTCATATCGTCATCAACAACCAAGTTGGCTTCACCACTAGCCGCAAAGAAGACGCCCGCTCCACGGATTACTGCACCGACGTAGCCAAAATGATCGAAGCGCCGATCCTGCACGTGAATGGCGACGATCCGGAAGCGGTAGTTTTTGCTGCGCGTTTGGCGATGGATTACCGCAACGAATTCAAGAAAGACGTGGTGATCGATCTGGTGTGCTACCGCCGCCGTGGTCACAACGAGACCGACGAGCCGTCAGCAACCCAACCGGTGATGTACAACATCATCCGCAAACACAAGACGACACGTACTCTGTATGCAGAGCGTTTGGTCACTGAAAACGTGGTGACTGAGCAACAAGTAGAAGAAATGTCCACTGAATATCGCGCGGCGTTGGACCGAGGCGAACACGTTGCCCGCGGACTGGTCAGTGAGCCGGACAGAACCTTGTTTGTCGATTGGACGCCCTATCTTGGCCACGATTGGCAGACACCTGCTGATACAGGTTATGACCTCAAAGCTCTGCAAGACGTAGCAGAGAAAGCCTGTCAGATCCCCGACGGAATCGTCGTGCAGAAGCAGGTGAGCAAAATTTATGAAGACCGCCTGAAAATGGCGCGCGGCGCTCTGCCAATCAACTGGGGTATGGCAGAAACCATGGCCTACGCGACATTGCTGGAGCAGGGCTATCGCGTACGTATTACCGGGCAGGACGTTGGTCGGGGTACCTTCTCCCACCGTCATGCAGTCATTCACAGTCAGAAAACGGGCGAGACCTATATCCCGCTGCAAAACCTTTACGAAGGGCAGCCACCATTCGCTATTTATGACTCATTCCTTTCTGAAGAAGCGGTATTGGCGTTTGAATATGGCTACGCCACTACAACGCCTAACGCCTTGGTTATTTGGGAGGCGCAATTCGGTGACTTCGCCAACGGTGCGCAGGTTGTGATCGACCAATTTATTACCAGTGGGGAGCACAAGTGGGGGCGTTTGTGCGGTTTGACTCTGCTGTTGCCTCACGGCTATGAAGGGCAGGGGCCTGAGCACTCATCTGCTCGTCTCGAGCGCTTTATGCAACTCTGCGCGGAGCACAATATCCAAGTGTGCATCCCCACTACGCCAGCACAGGTATTCCATATGCTGCGCCGTCAAGCGATTCGGCCGATGCGACGTCCGCTGGTGGTCATGAGCCCCAAATGGATCTTGCGCCACAAGCTTGCTACTTCCACTTTGGAAGAGCTGGCGCACGGCAGCTTCCAGACGGTTATCGGAGATAACACTGTAGATCCGTCGAAGGTTAAACGCGTTATCTTGTGCAGCGGTAAAGTCTATTACCACCTGTTTGAAGCGCGCGAAGAGCGACAGCAGCAAGACGTGGCCTTGATTCGCATTGAACAGCTGTATCCGTTCCCTGAAGAAGATCTGCGTCTGGCGCTTAAGCCATTCGAACATGTAACCGACATTGTGTGGTGTCAGGAAGAGCCGAAGAACCAAGGTGCGTGGTATTCGAGCCAGCACCGTATGAAGCGAGTGTTGGATAGGGTAAACTCTGACGCCTTTTTACGGTATGCGGGTCGCGCCGCTTCGTCCGCTCCCGCTGCCGGATATATGTCGACACACGTCGAGGAGCAAAACAAATTTATCAACGCCGCTCTGGATGTGACGGTATAACACAGGCTGATTCAGCCTGTGTGCAATTTCACCGGATACGATTGCGGCGCGGCGGTTGCCCCGGCAGATGATTTGTCCAACTTGGAAAGCAATCTGACCCTCCGTCTTGTGTCGCTGAGCTTAGGGACATGCGCTGTTACATGAAGAAATCGCTTTGCCAAGGGTGCGCTACGCCCGCCAAATATGAGCCTTAACAGAAGGACGAAACCGGAATGACCATTGAAATTAAAGCCCCCACGTTTCCAGAATCCGTACAAGACGGCACTATTGCCACTTGGTATAAAAAAGAAGGTGATACCGTCGCTCGAGACGAACTGGTAGTCGACATTGAAACCGACAAAGTTACTTTGGAAGTAGTGGCTCCCGCCGACGGCGTGATCGCCAAAATTTTCAAAGGACAGGGCGAAACCGTTCTGAGCAACGAAACTATTGCTCAAATCACCGAAGGCGCAGCCGCCAGCAGCGCGTCCTCTGCGTCAGCTGAATCAGCTTCCAGCGCAGCTGCCGCTTCTTCATCTTCTTTTAGCGCAAGCAGCGCAGCTGGATTGGTAAATCCCGCGGCGCAGAAATTGGCGAGCGAGAAAGGCATAGATCTCTCCAAAGTGGCTGGGACTGGTCGCGACGGTCGTATCACCAAAGAAGATATCGTCAACTACGAAAAATCCGCTAAAGCACCAGCCAAAGCGGATGCTCCCAAAGCTTCTGTTGCCGGAGCTCCAGTGTTGGAAGGTCAAGGTCAGCGCATCGAAAAACGCGTGCCTATGACTCGTCTGCGCGCGCGTATCGCTGAACGTTTGCTCGACGCCAAACAAAGCACCGCCATGTTGACCACCTTCAACGAGGTGAACATGGGGCCGGTGATGGCGCTGCGCAGCCGTTACAAAGATCAATTCGAAAAAGCACACAAAGGTACCAAACTCGGTTTCATGGGCTTTTTTGTCAAGGCTGCAGTTGAAGCGCTGCGTCGCATTCCCGCAGTTAACGCATCTATTGATGGCAACGATATCGTTTATCACGGCTATCAAGATATCGGTGTTGCTGTTTCTACCGATAAAGGCCTGGTAGTCCCTGTTCTGCGCAACGCGGAGAATATGAGTCTCGCAGAAATCGAGAACGCCATCCGCGATTTTGGTACGCGTGCACGCGACGGCAAACTGGGCATTGAGGAAATGACTGGTGGAACCTTCACCATTACCAACGGTGGAGTGTTCGGCTCGCTGATGTCCACGCCTATCCTGAATCCTCCTCAGGCAGCCATTTTGGGTATGCACAAAATCCAAGAGCGTCCAATGGCGGTTAACGGCAAGGTAGAAATTCTGCCCATGATGTACTTGGCGCTTTCTTACGACCACCGTTTGATCGATGGAAAAGAAGCCGTGCAATTCTTGGTTGCCATTAAAGACATGATCGAAGATCCAGCGCGCATTTTGTTGGAAGTCTAATTTTCACCATCTGTCGCGGGGTTGCGTCGCAACCCCTTCACCCGAAAAGGGCGCGGCTAAAAATCTTTGCGGTTTTTAGAAGTGTTCCTGAGAGACAACAAAACACTTGGGGATAAAACCTATGTCAACAAAATACGACGTTATCGTCATTGGCTCCGGACCGGCGGGTTATGTGGCTGCGATTCGCGCCGCGCAACTGGGCCTGAAAACCGCTTGTATCGAAAAGTGGAAAAACAAGGAAGGAAAGGGCGTTAACGGCGGTACTTGCCTGAACGTCGGTTGTATTCCTTCCAAAGCTCTGTTGGACAGCTCCTACAAATATCACGAAGCGAAAGCGGATTTCGGCGTTCACGGCATTAGCGCCGACGGTGTGAAAATCGACGTTCCTTCGATGATCGCGCGCAAAGAGGCCATCGTTAAGCAGTTGACTGGCGGTATCGCTGGTCTGTTTATGGGCAATAAAGTGACTGCGCTGTACGGCACCGGCAAATTGTTGGCAGGTAAAAAGGTCCAATTTGTTGACTTCGAAGGAAAAGAGCAGATTCTCGAAGCCGAAAACGTCATTTTGGCGTCCGGTTCTATTCCGGTGAATATTCCGGTTGCGCCGGTTGATGGTGATGTCATCGTCGACTCCACTGGTGCGCTTGAGTTTTCGGAAGTGCCAGAGCGCCTGGGCGTGATCGGTGCTGGGGTTATTGGTTTGGAATTGGGTTCTGTATGGAACCGTCTCGGTGCCAAAGTCGTATGTTTGGAAGCCATGGACAACTTCCTGGCGATGATGGATCAGCAGGTTGCCAAAGAAGCGCAAAAGATCCTGACCAAACAAGGTTTGGATATTCGCCTCAGCTGCCGTGTAACTGGCACTAAAGTGCAGGAAAAAGGCGGCAAAAAAGAAGTGGAAGTGACCTATACCGATAAAGAAGGCAAGGAACAGAAAGAAACCTTCGACAAGTTGATTGTTTGCGTTGGTCGCCGTCCATTTACCCAAGGCTTATTGGCCGAAGACAGCGGCGTTAAATTGGATGAACGCGGCTTTATTTACGTCAACGATTTGTGCTCAACCAGTGCGCCTGGCGTATGGGCAATCGGTGACGTGGTGCGCGGTCCTATGCTGGCTCACAAAGGGTCAGAAGAAGGGGTGATGGTTGCGGAGCGTATCGCCGGGCAAAAAACCGTGATGAATTACGACATCATTCCGAACGTCATTTATACGCACCCTGAAATTGCTTCCGTTGGTAAAACGGAAGAGAAATTGAAAGCAGAAGGCGAAGAATACAACGTTGGCGTTTTCCCGTTTGCAGCTATCGGCCGAGCTTTGGCTGCTAACGAAAAAGACGGCTTCGTTAAAATCATCGCTCATGCCAAAACCGACCGCATCCTCGGTTGCCATATCGTTGGCCCCAGCGCGGCGGATCTGGTGCAGCAGGTCGCTATCGCGATGGAATTCGGTTCCAGCGCGGAAGATCTCGGCATGATGGTGTTCGGTCACCCGACCTTGTCGGAAGCTGTTCACGAAGCTGCTTTGGCGGTTCACGGTCACGCTATCCACATGACCAACCGCAAACGCAAGTAAAAACCAGACGACTGCAAAGTCGCAAATCTTAGGCGCAACGATGATCAAAAATCGTCTTGCGCCTTTTGCAAATCAGGATCGGAAAAAGCGGGTGGTTATTCGACCCTTTTGCAATAAATTGTTGGGAATTAGGCATTACCCGCCGAAGTTCCAGTTGTTCAACTCAGTGTTACCAGATTAGGAAGCGTGCTGCCACGTCCTTATTTGGAAACGCATCAACCAACGGAAAACAATCATGAATTTGCATGAATATCAGGCAAAACAGCTTTTTGCTGAATACGGCCTGCCCGTTTCCAAGGGAATCGCGGCAGAAACTCCTTCAGAAGCTGCCAACGCCGCAAACATTATCGGCGGTGACAAATGGGTGGTAAAAGCCCAGGTTCACGCTGGTGGTCGTGGTAAGGCTGGTGGTGTGAAGCTGGTTTCCTCCAAAGCAGAAATCGAGGAGTTCGCTAAAAAATGGTTGGGTAACCGCCTGGTGACCTACCAAACAGATGAGCGCGGCCAGCCTGTAAGCAGAATTCTGGTTGAAGCTTGCACCGATATCGCCAAAGAGCTGTATTTAGGCGCGGTTGTCGATCGTTCATCTCGCCGCGTTGTGTTTATGGCTTCCACCGAAGGCGGTGTTGAAATCGAAAAAGTCGCTCATGAAACACCAGAAAAAATCCTGAAGGCGGTGATTGATCCGCTGACTGGCGCGCAGCCATACCAGGCTCGTGAATTGGCGTTCAAACTTGGTTTGGAAGGAAAACAGGTTAAGCAATTCACTGATCTTTTCCTGGGCTTGTCCAAAATGTTCCACGATTACGATTTCTCGCTGTTGGAAATCAATCCGCTGGTCATTACCTCTGAAGGCAACCTGCACTGCCTGGACGGCAAAATTAATATCGACGGCAACGCTTTGTACCGTCAGCCAAAAATCCGAGATATGCACGATCCTTCCCAGGAAGATGAGCGTGAAGCTCACGCTGCCAAATGGGAAATCAACTACGTTGCACTCGATGGCAATATCGGTTGCATGGTGAACGGTGCTGGTTTGGCGATGGGTACTATGGACATCGTTAAATTGCACGGCGGCCGTCCTGCCAACTTCCTCGACGTGGGCGGTGGTGCAACCAAAGAGCGTGTGGTTGAAGCGTTCAAAATCATTCTGTCCGACAAAAATGTTAAAGCTGTATTGATCAACATTTTCGGCGGTATCGTGCGTTGCGACTTGATCGCCGATGGTGTGATCGGCGCAGTAAACGAAGTTGGTGTGCAAGTGCCTGTAGTTGTCCGTCTCGAAGGTAACAATGCCGAGCTGGGTGCAAAAGTTCTGGCAGAAAGCGGTTTGAATATCATTCCTGCAAAAACGCTGACAGATGCGGCGCAACTGGTTGTTAAAGCGGCGGAGGGTAAATAATGAGCATTTTAATTAACAAAGACACCAAGGTTTTGTGTCAGGGTTTTACAGGTGCTCAAGGTACCTTTCACTCCGAACAAGCCATTGCATACGGCACCAAAATGGTTGGTGGTGTAACCCCAGGTAAAGGCGGTCAAACACATCTGGGCTTGCCTGTATTCAACACTATGGCGGAAGCGGTTGAACAAACTGGTGCGGACGCCTCTGTTATCTACGTTCCAGCTCCTTTCTGTAAAGACTCCATTTTGGAAGCTGCACACAGCGGTGTAAAACTGATCGTGTGTATCACTGAAGGTATCCCGACTCTGGATATGCTCCAGTGCAAAGTGAAGTGTGACGAACTCGGCGTGCGTCTGATCGGCCCCAACTGCCCAGGTGTGATCACTCCTGGTGAGTGCAAAATCGGCATTATGCCTGGCCACATCCACAAGCCAGGTAAAGTCGGTATCGTTTCTCGCTCTGGTACTTTGACTTACGAAGCTGTTAAACAAACTACTGACTTCGGTTTCGGCCAATCCAGCTGCGTTGGTATCGGTGGTGATCCTATCCCAGGTTCCAGCTTCATCGATATCCTGAAACTCTTCCAAAACGATCCGCAAACCGAAGCGATCGTCATGATCGGTGAAATCGGTGGTACTGCCGAAGAAGAAGCCGCTGCCTTTATCAAAGCCAATGTAACCAAGCCGGTTGTTTCTTACATCGCGGGTGTAACTGCTCCTCCAGGAAAACGCATGGGCCACGCTGGCGCCATCATTTCCGGTGGTAAAGGTACGGCGGACGAGAAATTCGCCGCTCTGCAAGATGCCGGTGTTAAAACCGTTCGCAGTCTGGCGGACATTGGTAACGGTTTGAAAGAAATTACTGGTTGGTAATTTTTTGGAACTGATAAAACGGCCCCTGCGGGGGCCGTTTTTATTTATGGCCAAGGCAAAGGTTTGCTTATTAAGTTAAGTAACCTGTGGTGGACTTTTCTTTGACGAAATGATGTGGCAAGGCGCCGTAGGTGCCGGTTAGCTGTTCTGATTTTGACCTGCCTGATTTCTTTTCCCGTAATAGCCGCCGAATGGCGCGCATATATCAATATCCCCGGTAGTAAATAATCTGTTTTGAAATGGCATGGTAGAGTTGCAAACGTTTTGTAATTTTCTGAGATAACAGAGTGGCAGTGTGCGGCTCTCTAGCGGAAAATGATCTCGGATCGCATTTTGAAGCTGTGTTAGAAATTGGTGCTGCGCCGGCATTGGCGAGTTTGATCAAAGCGTCGATTTCCGCGTTCTGCCAAGTCTCTTCCAGTGGCGACCGAATTTTGATCCTTTTCCATGGCCCTAGCTCGGCGGCTATTGCGAACCTCTCGGCCTTCCTGGTATTGCGCGGCTTTTTTGAAGCTGCGTTTGTGCGCTTCTTTGTAGGCTTTGGCACTGCGGATGTCGCGCAGGTGCGCGCCAGCTTGTCCTGCCCCACAAATTCCGCTCTAATGCCCGCCATGAATCTACTCCTACCTTTTTACATAGGCCTGCGTTACACCTGGGCGAAGCGGCGGAATACGTTTATTTCGTTCGTCAGCCTGTTTGCGTTTATTGGAATGGCGCTTGGGGTGTTTGCTTTGATCGTGGTGCTGTCGGTCATGAATGGGTTTGATCGGGAGCTGAAAGACCGGATTTTGCGCGTGATACCGCACGGGTTTATCCAGACTGAAGAACCGCTCAAGGATTGGCGTTCGGTGGCCGATCGAGTGCTGAGTCGCGCTGATGTTGTGGGGGCCGCTCCTTTTGTTGCAGGGCATGGGCTCTTGACCTACGACGGCAGTGTGCACGGTCTGGAAATCCAGGGCATAGATCCGGAGGCAGAGCAGAGTGTCTCCGTAGTGCATCAGCATATGCTGGTCGGCGACCTTGATGACTTGCGACCGGGTGAATATCACATTGTGCTCGGCAGTCTGCTCGCCCGTTATATGGGTGTGACCTTGGGTGATAAGGTTCAAGTCACCTTGCCGGATGTCTCTGTAACCCCCGCCGGAATTTTCCCCCGCACCAAACGTTTTACCGTGGTTGGCGTTTTTGAAGTCGGCGCGCAGCTCGATCAATCGCTCGCCTTGCTCCATTTTGAAGACGCGCAAAAATTGCTGCGACGGCAGGGCGGGGTGGATGGTTTGCGCTTGCGGTTTGCCGATATTTATTCAGCACCGCGCAAGTTGAGCGAAATCGAAAAAGATCTCGGACCTGAATACATCACCAAAGACTGGAGTGAAACTCAGGGAAATCTGTTTCAAGCCATTCAAATGGAAAAGGCCGTAGTTGGTCTTATGCTCGGCATTGTCATAGCCGTGGCGGCGTTCAATATCATCACCAGTTTGATCATGATGATTACGGAAAAGCGCGCAGATATTGCCGTGTTGCGCACTATGGGTTTATCCGCAGCAGGGGTCGTCGGCATTTTTATGGTACAGGGCACGGTGATCGGCATAGTGGGCATTGTGATAGGTGCGGTGCTCGGAATTTTGGTTGCGCTTAATTTGGCGACTATGGTGACTGCTGTAGAAGAATTTCTGGGGGCGCAGATTTTTGATCCGACGGTTTATTTTGTGACCACCATGCCTTCGCAGCTGATGTTGTCCGATGTGATCTGGGTGTGTAGTGGTGCAGCCTTGATCAGTTTCCTTGTCACCTGTTACCCCGCTTGGCGCGCTTCGCAAATCGCTCCCGCTGAAGCTTTGCGCTACAACATTTGATCCAGCCGAGAATTGCCATGAGTGGTGTTTTGTACTGCGACAATATCGATAAGAGCTATCAGCAGGGACCTCAGCGGCTGCAAATATTACGCAGTCTCAGCTTTCGCGTGGAAGCAGGTCAGCATGTGGCGATTGTCGGTGCTTCCGGATCTGGTAAATCCACCTTATTGAATGTGCTGGGCGGCTTGGATCAACCCGATGCCGGAGTTGTGTACCTGAAAGATCAGCCATTTTCCAAACTGTCGGAAAATGCGCGCGGCAAATTGCGTAATCAATATCTCGGTTTCGTTTATCAATTCCACCATCTGCTCGCGGAATTTACCGCATTGGAAAATGTGGCAATGCCTTTATTGATTGCGCGAGTTGCCAAGCAAGAGGCTCTGGCACGTGCGCAGCTTTTATTGCAGAAAGTAGGCTTGGAAAAACGCGAGTCACACAAGCCCGCGCAATTATCCGGAGGCGAGCGTCAGCGTGTGGCTATTGCGCGTGCGCTGGCAAATAATCCCGCCTGCGTTTTGATGGATGAGCCGACAGGAAATCTCGATGGAAAAAATGCGCGCGCTATCCAAGCATTGATGCAGGAATTGAGTGAGCAGATCGATACCGCATTTGTGGTAGTGACGCACGACATTCAATTTGCACGCACCATGGATTCGGTTTTTGAACTCGATGAAGGCACTCTCAAACAGGTGGAGCCAGAATGAAGCTCCCAGTTTTTATCGGCCTGCGCTATACCGGCGCGCCGCGCAAAAATCAGTTTGTATCTTTTTTTTCCGGCGTTTCTATCACCGGTTTGGTGGTGGGCGTTGGCCTTTTGATCACAGTGCTATCGATCATGAATGGCTTCGATAGGGAATTGCGCGAAAAAATTCTCGCCCTGGTTCCTCAAGCTGCAGTTTATGAACGGGGCGGCATAGATGATTGGCGACAATTGCAGGCTCAATTGGAAGAACAGCCGCGTATTTTGGCCGCCGCGCCTTTCGTGCAATTGGAGGGTTTGGTGTCCTATCAGGGTAAATCCGAACCTGTAGTTTTGTTCGGCATAGAACCTAAGGAAGAGTTGCGCGTATCTCGCATGGAGGAGTTTTTAGAGAAGGCCGCAATGACACATCTGCAGACCGCGGATGATCAATTGGTATTAGGGCAGGCTATTGCTCAGCGGCTCGGCGTGCAAGAAGGCGAACAGGTAATGCTGGTGGTGCCGGATCAAAATGGCGGTGTTGCCCCGCGAATCGGCTATTTTACCCTGCTGAAAATTTTGCAGACGCAAACCGAATTGGATAATTCACTTGCCATTAGTAATCTGGCCAGCGTCGCGCGTTTTACCCCAGAACCCAGCAAAGTCACAGGTATGCGCTTAAAAGTGGATGATCTGTTTTCTGCGCGGGATATTGTGTGGAAAGCGCTGGTTCAACTCGGCAGAAATTACTATGGCGCCAGTTGGCTGAATACCCATGGCAATTTGTATCAGGCCATCCATATGTCCAAAAAGCTGGTGGCCTTATTGATGTCCCTGATCGTCGCCATTGCCGCCTTTAATGTGGTTTCTACGCTGGTAATGGTGGTAGTGGAAAAGCAGGGCGATATCGCCATTTTGCGAACCTTTGGGGCGTCGACGCGCGACATCATGGCCATTTTTATGGTGCAGGGTACGCTGATTGGCGTAATCGGTACCGTGCTAGGGGTTGTGTTCGGATTGTTGCTGTCGCTGGTGGTGCAGCCGCTGCTGCGCCTTTTTGAACTGCTTTTTGACACCCAATTTTTGAAGTCGGATGTATACCCGCTGACCTATCTTCCTATCGAAATCTCCCCGGGTGATATTACCCAGGTCGCGGTAACAGCCTTGCTGATGAGCTTTTTGGCTACTATCTACCCCGCGTGGCGCGCCAGCCGAACCCGGCCGGCAGATGTGTTGCGCTACGAATAAAGGTCCTAGTTCTGGCTCTACGTTTCCATTTCAGGTCTTATGCCATCCTTTTAAGTGAACCTGTTTTGTTATCAAGAATTATAATTAACCCATTCTAATTGAAACTTTTTTGCTTTTTTCCGCTCCCCCGCCTCGCGGCCTAATAGGCCTTGTCTATACTCCTTTGTGATAAGCGCTTGCTACCAGGTTTTCCTTTGATTATTGGCGCGCAAAGTCCAACGGATGATTTATGGCTGTTCTCTCTGGTCTGTCAGTTGACCGCAAGATTTATATTATCCCACTGCTTGCGGTGATAAGTTTTGCTATTTATTTGACGATCAACGCCAGTATGGCGTTACGCAATGCCGAAATGTTGCAAACGGCGCGCGATCGCGATTTCCCCGTGCTGCGGCTCTCTGATCGGATTCTTTTTGGTCTGGAACGTATTAACGAAGATCTGCAGGCTGCAGCCACTACAGCGGATGAAGAGTCGCTACAGCTCGCGCAAAAATCCTATGAGGCGCTGCAACAGGATTTTCAACAGCTTGCCACTCTGGTAGGGACGCTGCGTCCAGAAGTCGATGTTATGGAGCGGGATTTTGCTACTTATTTCGGCCAAGCCTATGAACTCTCCAAAATGATGTTGGAGGGCGCAGATGATTTCAGTCTCCTCGGCAGCCGCTCGGCAGCTATGAATCAGTCCTACGACAATATCCGTAACAAGCTCGAGAAATTTCAGGAAGAGCGCCTGCAGCAATTTCAAAACCGGTTTGCCGATACCAACAAAGCCGCAGAAAAGCTGGTGGAGTTGGGCTTGGTGATGGGAGTTATCACGCTGATTTTGCTGATGCTGGTAACGGTCCCGCTGGTGCGCGGTATTAAGCGCAGTTTGATTGAGGTGGTGAATTCCCTGCGCGATATAGCCCAAGAAAATGGTGATTTAACTGTGCGTTTGCACTCCCGCAGTAGCGATGAAATTGGCCAGCTGGTTTACTGGTTCAATTCCTTTATGGGCAAATTGCAAAAAGTCATCGCGCGTGTGGTGGAAACGTCGGAACCTTTAAACGAGCTCGCCGGCAATCTCAACCAAATGGCTGAGACTGCTAATCAAACCATTGAGCAACAGCGCAACGCTTCCACTCGCGCAAAATCCGCTATAGATGAAATCAGCAATAACGTCAGCGATATAGCGGACAGCGCAACACTCGCAGCCAAAGCCGCAGCAGAGGCGAACAAAACCGCTAGCGCTGGCCACGAAATTGTGACGCAAACTGTTCGCAGCATTCAGAAGTTGGCTGATAACGTGTTAAATATTCAGGATGTTATTCGCCAATTGGAAAAAGATAGTAGTAAAGTGGGCAATGTGCTGGATGTGATCAAAAACATTGCCGAGCAGACCAATTTATTGGCTCTGAACGCGGCAATCGAAGCCGCCAGAGCGGGAGAGCAGGGCAGAGGTTTTGCGGTAGTTGCCGATGAAGTGCGCACGCTCGCGTCGCGCACGCAGGAATCTACTCTCGAAATTCAGGAAACCATCAGTCAATTGCAGCAGGTCGCCAAGTCGGCTGTGTCGGTGATGCAGGAAAGTGCAGCTCAGGCGCAGATCAGTGTGGAAAAAGCCAATAATGCCGGTGACAGTCTGCAGGCCATTAATTTGTCCATCAGTAATATCAATCAGATGAACGAAAAAATTGCGCAGGCCACCCATATTCAGGCGCGGGTCGTCCAGGAAGTGGTGCAGACAATAAATGAAATTCACGAAGGTTCTGAGAGAACTGCGGAACGCTCCGCGTTGCTGAGTTCTGTCAGTCAACGCCTGGCAAAGTCTGCCAGGGAAATGAGCGAAATCACGCGCAGTTTTCGTGTGTGACGCACTGATCTATCCGGGCAATCACAATAAAAGGGGGATTTATGAAGAAACAAATCTGGCGTTGTACCGCCTGTTCATTGGCGCTGGGCTTAGCCGCTCAGACGGTCAATGCGGCGGATATCCAATTTCGCGGTTTTGCCTCGTTTGTTGGCGGTTCGACGCTGAGTTCCGACGACACTTTATACGATTATGACGATACTCTGAATTTTCGTCACGAATCGTTGATGGCGTTGCAGGTCGATGCGAAACTCGATGAAAAGCTAAAAGCCACCATGCAGATTATTGGGCGCGGCGAAAATTCTTATGATCCCGTTATTGAATGGGCTTATCTGACCTACGATATCAGCGAACAATTGCAGGTCAGCGCGGGACGTATCCGTATTCCGTTTTACCGCTATTCCGATTTTATTGATGTGAGGTATGCCTACAACTGGATAAATGTGCCGCAGACGGTATATGGCCTTGAATTTCCTGGTTATGACGGCCTCTCATTTGTATACAACAATCAGCTCGGCAGCTGGGATTCCACTTTGCAGGTAATTTATGGCCAGTTTGAAGGCGAAGCGATGGGCTATGAGGCGAATCTGGAAAATCTCTCCGGCATTAACTGGACGGTTACTCGTGATTGGTTGACCCTGCGCGCCGGTTATATGCGCGCCAAAGCCACTATATTGATAACGGAATATGAGCAGTTGGCTAGCGGAGTAGAGCTTGTTGGAGGCTTAAACGCTTTGGATCTGTCCGTCCTCGGTAGTGACATCCGATTGGATGGCGACGATGGTGATTTTTTGGGGCTCGCAGTTGGTATAGATCGCAATAACTTTTTATTTGATGTGGAATACATCCAATACAAGGTGAGTGATAGCCTTTTGGCTGACACGGATGCCTATTATGTTTCTGCTGGATACCGATTTGGTAAGTGGATTCCCTTGTTGACCTATTCCAAGTCCAAATCCGATGCACCCCGAGAAGTGCTCAATGGTATACCGAGTGCAGCAGCAGATATTTTGATGAACGGTGTTCCTCTCCCGTTGTATCTCGCGGGTGCAGCAAGTCAGGCAGAGGATGAGACAACACTTATAGATCTGACATTGCGTTACGATTTTCACCATTCCGCCGCATTTAAAATTGCTTTGACGGAAGAGGAAGATAAAGCCGGTGAAAAAAATCGCTTGTTGCGCTTCGGCGTTGACCTGGTCTTCTGAGGAGCCGCACCATGAAAATTATTCACAGCCTATTAATTTGTCTTTTTAGCGCGGTTGCAAGCGCGGCTGCCTTTGCGGAAGTCGTGGTTATAGTGCATCCGTCAAACAGCAACAGTTTTGCCAAAGACGAACTCGAAGCTTTGTTTATGGTGAAAAAATCCAACTTCGCCGACGGCAGCAAAGCAACGGTTTATTATTTGTCGGCGGATGATAACAATCGGCACCAGTTTGATGAAAAGGTGTTGGGAAAATCGAGTTCCCAGTTAAAAGCCTATTGGTCAAAATTGGTTTTTACCGGTAAGGGTACTCCACCGCCAGAGCTGGGGAATTCCGCCGAAGCTGTTGCGAAAGTGGCGGCAGATCCCAGTGCTATTGCCTATGTTGATAAAGCAGCGGTAAAAGACGGGGTTAAAGTCGTTTTTACTTTGCCCTAATTATTTTTGCTGACGGCGTTCGCGGCGCTGTTTCCAGCGATCCGCGACATGCCAGCGCCAGAACGCCTGAACCAAAAAATACGCCGTAATCCCCGACACAACTCCGAAGATCAAGCTGCCGAGTAAAAGCGGTTTCCAGATCGTCAAAAATCCCGTCTGCAGCCACTCCCACGATAATTCAAAATGGAAACCCGTCGGCGGGCGATCAAGCAACCATGCCCCGAATTTATAGGCTGCGTAAAAAACCACTGGCATGGTGACCGGGTTGGTCAGCCAGACAAGCCCCACCGAAATCGGCAAGTTACAGCGCACCAGCAGTGCTATGGCCGCTGCAATTGGCATCTGACCGGGAACCGGAATAAAGCACACGAACAGACCTACCATAAAGGCAAGCGATACCGACTGGCGGTTGAGATGAAACAGGTTGGGATCGTCTAACAGCTTGCCAAGAAACCGCAGCCCCCGGGTTTCACGGATTTTTTGCGGATCGGGGGACCAACGTTTTATTAGCTTTCGGGGCATGAATTCACAGCAGTTTGTTTTTGCGAGGGCTGGCCATTATGCCGAGTGATGGCGTCTAACACTAGATTTAGGTGGCATTGGCTCCCTCCGCTGGCTCGTGGTAGATTGCCCCCGGCGTCATCGCATGGAGGCGGTCATGTTGTATCTTTGGTTCTTTGCTGCGGGATTAATTCACATCCCGGTTTATTCTTTCCCCTGGTCCGTTTGGCTACTGATTTGCGCCACCCTGGCGAGTTTTGTTATCGCACGGGTTTGGTTTTCATTCGCGGGTTATCTCGCCTGCGCTCTATTGGGCATGGCAATCGGCAGCTGGAATCTGCAGAAAATCTGTGACGCTCAATTGCTGCCAGAGTTTGATCAGTCTTCTCAGTTTCTTTCTTTCACCATAGTTTCCATTCCCAAGCACAATCCCAATTCTTCCGTATTTCTTGCGCGGATTGAGGATATTCATTGCACTGTCGAGCAATGCCCCGAGCTGAAGGGAAAGATCGTTCGTTTGTCGTGGTATCGCCCACAGGGCGCGGAGGATGGGCAAGAACTCAAAGCGGGGCAGGTATGGCAGGCGACGGTCAAGCTGCGCCGGCCTAGGGGTTTCGTAAATCCCTATGGATTTGATTATCACGCCTGGTTGTTGATGCAGGACGTGGTGGCGACAGGTTCCGTTTCCAAGAATGCGACTTTGCAGGGCGAAAAACGCGTCTGGGCGTTTTACCGCGAGCGCTTGGTGCAATCGCTTTTGCAGACGGCGGACACGGAATATCAGCGATTTTGGGCCGCGCTCTTGATTGGCGAATTCAGTCAGGTTACCCAAAAAGATTGGCAGACTCTGCAAGCCACCGGCACAGTGCATTTGATGGTGATCTCCGGTTTGCATATCAGCTTGGCGGGCGGCTGGTTTTTTCTGCTTGGAGCCTTATTCAGTCGCTTGATCCAGCTGTGTCATAGCGGCTCTAACGCGATCGTCATGCAATTCCTACCTCCAGTGATGGCCTGTATTGGCGCGGGCGGATATGCGGCGCTAGCGGGATTCTCCATTCCAACGATCCGTGCGTCTGTAGCCTGTATGGCGTTGATGTCGTGCCGCGCGCTCGGGCTGAATTTTTCGCCATTCGCGTTGCTGGGAATGGCGTTGGTGATGGTTGGCTTGTGTGAGCCGCTAGCTTGGGAGAATGCAGGTTTCTGGCTGTCCTTTCTCGCTGTAGCACTGTTGTTTTATTGCTTTGCTGGCAGGCTTACGCAAAAACCCGTGTCTGCGTTTTTCTATACCCAACCGATGATGGCTTTGGGTTTGACCTTGCCTCTGCTGATGCTCGGTCTGCCGACAAGTCTGACAGGGCCGGTTGCCAATTTGATCGCAGTGCCGGTGGTGTCTTTTATAGTTGTTCCTGCGTTAATCATTGCAGCAGTGATTCACTCACTGCTGCCATCTTTTGCTGGCGGCATCTTGCAGGTAATGGATGTGATTTTTTCCTGGTTGTGGCAGTTTCTGCAGTGGCTGGAGCAATGGCCTGCGGCAGTCTGGTGGCCGGCCAAACCGTTCTCTCTGCTGGCCTGCATACTCGTAGCAGGCGGGACTCTTTTAATGTTGGCGCCAGCAGGGTTGGCAATTCGCTGGCTCGGTTTTTTATGGCTGATAGCAGGTTTATGGATTCGCCCCGAGCAAAATTACGACCTGCGCGTGACGGTATTGGATGTCGGCCAAGGACAGGCGGTTGTTCTGCAAACACCCAGGGAAACCTGGTTATACGATGCGGGACCTGCCTATTCCGATCAATTTGATGCAGGCAGTCGTATAGTTGCGCCCTATCTGCGGCGTATTGGTGTGCGGAAATTAAATCTGATGGTCAGCCACGCGGATTTGGATCATGCTGGCGGAATAGCGGGGATCTCTGAGGCTTTCCGCTTACAACGCGTTTTTTTCGGTGAGCCATTAGACAATTTGGAAGGGGAGTTTTGCCAGGCCGGCCAGGAATGGCACAGCGGAAAAGTGAAGTTTTCCATTCTCTGGCCGCCTGCTGGAAAACATGACGCGGGCAATCAAAGTTCATGTGTATTGCTGATCGAGTTTCCGGCGGCAGGGAAGACAGTGCGCCTGTTATTGCCGGGGGACATTGATCGCGCGACCGAGCGTCGTTTGCTCGGCCAGTTGCCACAATTGGATTGGTTATTGGCTCCCCATCACGGCAGCCGAAGTTCTTCGTCCTACCATTTGCTCTATCGCACTCAGCCGCGGCATGTGGTGTTCAGCGCGGGATATCAAAATCGCTACGGCCATCCGCATCCTTCGATCGAAAAGCGCTACAAGGAAATCGGCAGCGAGATGTACAACACGGCGGCTGAAGGTGCCCTGATATTCAATTGGAGTGAACGCGGTCTTGAAATTGAGCGGGCACGGGAACGGTGGAAGAAACTGTGGCACCGTGTGCCTTAGTTGGACATAAGCCAGCTTCGGCATTGCTTCCCTACGGCAGGTTGCGCCGCCAAAGGGTAAATCATGTATGATACGGCGCAAAATAAAGAGAACGGGGATAACCGGTGTTCGAAATCATTGTCTCTGGCGGCTGGTTGATGCTGCCCATCATTGCTTGCTCCATTGTCACTATCGCCATCACCATCGAACGTTTTTGGGCGTTGAATCCGTCCAAAATCGTGCCGCCCAACTTGCTGGGCCAGGTCTGGAACTGGATTCAGACCAACCAGATGGATAGTGAAAAACTCAAAGAACTGCGCCGCTCGTCCCCATTGGGCCGAATTCTCGCCGCAGGTCTCAGCAATTCCCGTCATGGCCGCGATGTGATGAAAGACAGCATCGAAGAAACGGCCAGCCAGGTCATCCATGAAATGGAACGCTTTCTAAACGCACTGGGCACCATTGCTTCCGTCTCTCCTTTGCTCGGATTGTTGGGAACCGTGTTCGGTATGATCGAAGTGTTCAACCAGATCGTTCTGCAAGGGTCTGGTAATCCTGGAGCACTCGCGGGCGGTATCTCGGTTGCTTTGATTACCACAGCTGCCGGTTTGTGCGTCGCTATTCCCGCCATGCTCGCCCACAGATTCTTCCTGCGCCGTCTGGACACTTTGGTGGTGACTATGGAGCAAGAGGCGGTCAAGCTGGTCGATGCTCTGCACAATGAACGTCGTATTGATCTGAAAACCGGTTGAGGATGTTTCTGTGCATTTTCGCCGCCAAAGTAAACAGCACGACGAGATCAACCTGACACCGCTGATCGATGTGGTGTTTTTGCTGCTCATCTTTTTTATGGTGTCCACCACCTTCACCAAGGAAACCCACTTGAAGGTGGATTTACCCGAGGCCGAAGGCCAGCAGGCACCGCAACAGGTTGAGCAGATCGAAATCATGATCTCCGCTAATGGCGATTACGCTGTTAATGGGGAAAACCTCGTCAATAGCCAGATGCAAACCCTGCTCACCGCGATTGAACAGAAAGGTCAGGGCAACAAAGACCTTCCATTTATCATCACTGCGGACGCCAATGTGCCCTATGAAAAAGTGGTGCAGGTAATGGATGCGGCGGGACGCCTGGGTTACACCAAACTGAGCATGACCACCAAGCGCCCGGTGGAGAAATGACAGGCGCGGCGGTGATGACAGGAAAACATTCCTCTCAATGAACTGGCTGCGCCGCAGTGTAGAACGGCAGTGGTACACCCGTCCTGACTGGCTCTGGCTGCTTCTTCCTTTGGTGTGGTTGTTTGTCGGACTCGCGGCCATCCGCCGCGTCCGCCAGCGCCGCGCTTCTTGCCAATCCTCTCTGCCTGTTGTGGTGATCGGCAATATCAATGTCGGCGGCACTGGCAAAACACCCATCATCATCGCGCTCGCCAAAGCACTTAAGCAGGCCGGTCGCAATCCGGTGATTATCAGCCGCGGCTACGGTGCCCGCGATACATCCGTCCGCCAACTGCCAGCTAATGCCGCTGCCGATGAGTATGGCGATGAACCCGTTTTGATCGCCGAATCCACAGGCTGCCGGGTTGTTGTTGGCGCTGATCGTGTAGCGACCGCGCGCTATGCAACGGAAAACCAACTGGGCGATGTGATCCTGAGTGATGATGGCCTGCAGCATTATCGTTTGGGACGCACCTGGGAAGTGGCGGTGATCGACGGCAAGCGTCGTTTGGGTAACGGCTGGCGTATGCCGATGGGACCCCTACGGGAGGCGCCGGGTCGATTGCGCGAGGTCGACGCTGTGTTGATCAACGGCGCAGCGTTTAATGAGTCCTGGCTGCCGCAGAACAAAACCTTTACAACTTCCCTCAAACCGGTGGGCTGGCGCCATATTGCCAGTGGGCGAGTTGTGCCGCTTGCCGAGCTCGACCTGCAGAATGCCAGCGCCCTGGCTGGAATTGGCAACCCGCAGCGGTTTTTTACCACCTTGCATGGTCTAGGCTTTGAGGGCGCGACTTTTGAATTTCCGGATCACCACCATTTTACTGCGGGTGATCTGCGCCAGTTTCAAAACGTCCGCTTATTGATGACCGAGAAAGATGCCGTTAAGGTTCGCGCCTTTGCTGCGCAAGACTGGTGGGCGCTGGTTGTCGAAGTGTCCATTCCTGACGCGTTGCTAGATCGCTTGATTCAGGCTTTGCCTAAGCACTGATCGTCTGACCTGACCCGAGAGAACTCATGACTCCCTTTTTTGTCATTATCCCCGCTCGTTACGGCTCCACTCGTTTACCCGCCAAACCACTCAAATTGATTGGTGGTCGCCCGATGATCCAGTGGGTTTATGAAGCGGCCAGCCGCAGTTCTGCCCAGGAAGTTTGGATTGCTACGGATGATCAGCGGGTTATGGATGTGGCTCTGTCCTTTGGCGCCCGCGTATGTATGACGCGCGGTGACCACGAGTCCGGCACTGATCGATTGCAGGAAGTGGTAACGCAGCTTGGCTTGCCGGGCGATGCCATAGTGGTGAATGTGCAAGGTGATGAGCCTTTGCTGCCCCCTGATGTCATCGATCAGGTCGCCGGCAATCTGGCCGCCAACCCGTTTGCCAGCGTCGCGACCCTGTCCGAGCCGCTGCATTCCATAGGCGATTGCTTCAATTCCAATATCGTCAAAGTGGTCAGCGATCTTCAGGGCAAGGCTCTGTATTTCTCGCGCGCGCCTATTCCTTGGGGGCGGGACACTTACGGCACTGAGAAGCCTGAGCTTCCGGCGGAACAACTGGCGCAGCGCCATATCGGCATTTACGCCTATCGCGTGTCCTTGTTGCATCAGTTTGTCACTTGGCCGCTGGCAGCCCTGGAAGCATTTGAAAAACTGGAGCAATTGCGAGTTTTGGCCAACGGCCATCAGATTCATATTGCGCCCGCGTGTTTGCCAGTCCCCGGCGGTGTCGATACCCCGGAAGACTTGGAGCGGGTGAAGCGTTTATTGGAAGCTAATTCATGAAACCGACTCACGTTTTAATGGTGTGCCTGGGCAATATCTGCCGCTCACCGACTGCCCAGGGCGTTTTTGAACACCGAGTTCGCCAGCGCGGCCTGGAACATCTGATTGTTGTGGATTCCGCTGGTACATCCGGCTGGCATATTGGTGAGCCACCGGATCCGCGCAGCAGTCGGGCAGCGCGCACCCGCGGCTACGACTTAACCTCGCAGCGCGGCCGCCAAGTCACTGTGGCGGATTTCCAGCAATTCGATTACATCCTGGCCATGGATGAACAAAACCTGCGCGCGCTTCAGGCATTGGCGCCGAAAGATTACCCCGGTCATTTGGGGTTGTTTCTGGATTTCAGCGAGCAGAAAGCCTATCGCGAAGTTCCGGACCCGTACCACGGTGGCAGCGAGGGGTTTGAACTGGTGCTCGACTTGATCGAAGACGCGGCCGACGGCTTGTTGCAGCACATACTCGCCAAGCGACCTGAAGTGCGCGCCCAGGCCCAAAAGACCCCCTAAGACTTCATTTCTTATGCAGATACAACGGGACGTCGATCTCCAATCTTGCAACACTCTGGCGGTACCGTCCCGGGCTGAGTTTTTCTGCTCGGTCACCACTATCGACGATTTGCGCGAGGCATTGAGTTGGGTGCAGAAGCGGCAGTTGCCCTTGCATTTGCTTGGCGGCGGCAGCAATGTGGTGCTCGATCCTGAAATTCCGGGCTTGATGGTGCGAATGGATATTCGCGGCAGGGAAGTCGTAAGTCAGGCTCATGACCATGTGGTAGTCAGAATCGGCGCAGGGGAGAACTGGCATCAGCTAGTGGAGTGGGCACTGTCCAATGGTTTCTACGGGTTGGAAAACCTAGCGTTGATACCGGGAACGGTCGGTGCTGCACCGGTCCAGAATATCGGCGCTTACGGCGTTGAGGTCAGTCGCTTTATCGAGCGGGTTGATGGGGTGACCATTCCTGAGGGTGAAGAAATCTCTCTCCGCGCTGAGGAATGCGAATTCGCCTACCGCGACAGTGTATTCAAAAACCGCCTGCGCTCCCGCTTTGTCATAACTGCCGTAGTGCTGCGGTTATCGCGCCGGTTTCAGGCGCATACCAGCTATCCCGCCCTTCAAGATGTTCTCGGCGAAGGTCCAGTAACAGCTGAACGCATCTTTAACGCCGTCTGCCAGGTGCGCCGCAGTAAATTGCCCGATCCGGAAACCATCCCCAACTGCGGCAGCTTCTTTAAAAATCCCATAGTGCCCTGGGATCTCTATGAGGCTCTGGCCGAACGCTATCCGGGAATGCCGTCCTACGATGCATCGAGCAATATTGGCCCGGCGCGCAAACTCGCTGCTGCCTGGTTGATCGATCAGGCGGGCTGGAAGGGCAAAACCGTGCACGGCATAAAGATTCATCAACACCAGGCGCTGGTGCTGACCAATCCCTCCCGACTACCTGCCGATGTAGTGTTGGATGTGGCATCGATGATTCAAATGGAGGTAAAAGCCAAGTTTGGTGTCTTACTGGAGATGGAACCCCAGCGGATCGGCAGCTGAAGCCATCATTTAACTCAACACACGGCCTTCGCTTGAGACAAACAAGGTTCAACACATCTGGCTCATGGCAACGGATTGACTTCCCCAAAGCCGATATCCAGCTATGGCACCACTGGTTGGATGATGGCGAAGCGGAAGCAATTTGTGCGGATCTGATGCAGACCCTCGACTGGCAACAGCCCAGCCTGACCATTGCGGGGCGGACTCATAAGATCCCGCGCCTTAAAGCCTGGCATGGCGATCCCGCCGCGCACTATAGATATTCTGGTCAGTCATTCAGCCCGAGTCCCTGGACGGATACCTTGCGGCAGTTGAAAGCCCGAGTTGAGGAGGCTTGTGCAGCGCAGTTCAACAGTGTTCTGGCCAACTGGTATCGCAGTGGGCAGGACAGCATGGGATTTCATGCGGACAACGAACGGGAGTTGGGTGCCGAGCCCGTGATTGCCTCTTTATCGCTGGGCGCCACCCGGCGATTTGTCTTCCAACCGTCCGGTGAGCTAAAAGCGCAAGCAAATCAATTGAGGTCTTTGGGGCTGGAACTGGAGTCGGGTGATTTATTGCTGATGCGCGGATCTACGCAGCGTTATTGGAAACATGGAATCCCCAAAACGCAGAAGTTGGTGGGTGACCGCATCAATCTCACGTTCCGTTATATCTTTCGCTAACGGGATCAAAATAAGCATGTTAGGTGATCAAAAACGTCGAAAAACAAACGACCGTTTTATGAGAATCGGCACATAATGACATTACTCAGTACCTTTACTTAGGGGACAATGGTAAATTGACCCGATTTTGTAAGGACGGTGGGCGGGTCGCGGGAAATTTGGAGACTCAGGAGGAATTCCTTGTTTTCTCACCGATTCGTCTGAGCAGATACGAGGCGAAATAACAGTGACAAAAATTATTGTGGCGGATGATCACGATCTGGTGCGCTTAGGGATTGTGCGTGTGCTGTCGGATGAGCCGGGTTTTAAGATCATCGGCGAGGCAAAAACTGGAGAAGAGGCCGTGCGTCTTGCGCGGGAACTCCAACCGGATGTGGTGCTGATGGATGTCAAAATGCCTGGCATTGGCGGACTCGAAGCAACAAAAAAAATTGTGACCTATAACAGCAATGTCAAAATTATTGTGGTCACATCCGTTACAGGAGACCTGTTTCCGGAGCGTTTGATGAAAGCTGGAGCCTATGGGTATATCACCAAAGACGATTCCAGTTTTGACGAAATGATTAAGGCCATTAAGACGGTTGTGGCGGGTAATCGTTATGTAAGCGGCAAAGTCGCGCAGCTGATGGTCGACTATTTTGTTGATGGACGTAAATCGGGAGTCTCTCCCTTTGAAAAGCTGTCAGAAAGGGAATTGCAAACGGCAATCCTGATTGCCAACGGGGTCAAGGTACAAACCATCGCCAATACGTTTTGCGTAAGCCCCAAAACCGTTAATACCTATCGCTATCGCATTTTCGAAAAACTCGATATCAACAGTGATGTGGAACTCACTTTGTTAGCGGTGCGACACAAAATTCTCGAAGTAAGCGCTGTGGAGTAGGCGCCCAAGAAAAGACGCCATGTCCAACGTTTCTGATATACCTGAGTTCGATCACAAGTCCTTTCTGAAAAATCTCACTCGTCAGCCCGGTGTGTATCAAATGTACGATCACGCCGGCAAAGTGTTGTATGTAGGCAAAGCCAAAAATCTTAAAAACCGCGTCAGCAGTTATTTTCACCGCGGCGGTCTTCACCCGAAAACCCAGGCGCTGGTACAGCGCATTCACTCCATTGAAATTACCGTCGCTGCCAGTGAGGCAGAAGCGCTGTTGCTAGAGCAAAATCTTATTAAGGCACAGCGCCCGCCTTTTAATATTTTGCTGCGCGACGACAAATCCTATCCGTATATTTTTTTATCGGACGGTGAAGACTATCCGCGCCTGGCGCTGCACCGCGGCCCCAAAAAAATGAAGGGGCGTTATTTCGGTCCATTTCCAAGCGCGGGAGCGGTACGCGAGAGTTTGCAATTCCTGCAGAAAACTTTCCGCGTGCGCCAGTGCGAAGACAGTGTTTTTCGCAATCGCAGCAGACCGTGTCTGCAATATCAAATTGGCCGCTGCACAGGTCCGTGCGTCAAACTGATCGATCCGGAAGCCTATGCGGCGGATGTGCGCCACACCGTGATGTTTTTGGAAGGCAAAAATGAATCGCTCCACGAAGAATTAGTGGAGGAGATGAATAAAGCAGCGGAAAACCTTGAATTTGAAAAGGCAGCTGCGCATCGCGATCAAATCACCGCTCTGCGTCAGGTTCAGGCACAACATTCCGCCGAGAGCGGCTCCGGCAATGTCGATGTCATTGCTTGCGCTCTTGAGTCGGGCGAGGTCTGTCTGCACGTTTTATTTGTCCGCCAGGGTAGGGTTCTGGGGAGCAAGAGCTATTTTCCTAAAGACCCTCTGGGGGATAACGAGAGCGGGATTTTGGGTGAGTTCCTCGCCCAGTTTTATCTCAGCGATCGAGCAATGGATATTCCGGCGGAAGTGGTAATCAGTCATCCGGTGGAAGAGGCGGATGCCCTGGTTGAAGCCGTGCGGCAGGCGCGCGGCAAAAGCATCAACCTCAGCGACAGTGTGCGCACCCATAGAGCCAAATGGCTGGCTATGGCCATAGAAGCTGCGCGCCAGAATCTGCGTGCGCGTCTCGGCAGTCAGCAAACCCTTCTGAAGAAATACGAAGCGCTGCAAGTCGTGCTGCAGCTGGACGAGATGCCCGAGCGCATGGAGTGTTTTGATATCAGCCACAGCAGTGGCGAGCGTCCCGTGGCCTCCTGTGTGGTTTTCGATCGCAATGGCCCGGTGAAGTCCGATTACCGGCGCTTCAATATCGAGGATATCCAGGCGGGCGACGATTATGCGGCTATGGAGCAGGCGCTGACCCGGCGTTACAGCCGCCTGCAAAAAGAGGGCAAGTCCTTGCCGTCACTGCTGATCGTCGACGGCGGCAAGGGGCAATTGGGCAAGGCCCGCCAAGTGATGCAGGAGCTCGGTATACAGTCCATTGTCCTGCTGGGGGTTGCCAAAGGGACTACCCGCAAACCCGGCTTTGAAACCCTGATTCTGGAAGACGGCCGCGAGCAAGTATTGGCGAGTGATGATCCGGCATTGCATCTAATCCAGCAAATCCGCGATGAGGCCCACCGTTTTGCTGTGACTGGCCATAAGCAGGCGCGCGATAAGCTGCGTAGCAGGTCTCGCCTGGAAGACATCGCTGGCGTCGGCCCAACGCGCCGGCGGCAGCTGCTCAACCACTTCGGTGGCTTGCAGGAGGTGATGCGAGCCAGTGTCGATGACATAGCCAAAGTGCCCGGAATCAGCAAAAAGTTGGCGCAAGAGGTTTACAGTGTCCTTCATAGTGAGTAACTTGCCTCACCGCATTTGATTTGGAGCGTTCCGGTTAATGTTTAACCTGGCCAACCAACTGACCTATTGCCGTATTCTCCTGATCCCGTTGTTGGTGATCGTTTTCTACCTCCCTTACGAGTGGCGGTTTCCCGTGTCTGCAGCGCTGTTCGGGCTTGCTGGCATCACCGACTGGCTCGACGGTCATATCGCGCGCAAATACCAACTTTCCACTCCGTTTGGCGCGTTTCTCGATCCTGTGGCGGACAAGCTGATGGTTGCCGTCGCCCTGGCGTTGCTGATCGAGCTGCATCGCTCAGCCTGGTTTACGCTGCCTGCGGCGGTCATTATCTGTCGGGAAATCGTGATATCGGCACTGCGCGAGTGGATGGCCGAGGTCGGTAAGAGGGCGACTGTGGCAGTGTCCTACATAGGCAAGATCAAGACGACCTTGCAGATCATTGCCATAGTGGTTCTGCTCCTGTTCAACCCGGAGCGCTTCCCGATCATGAAATACGTTGGTCTGATCGCTCTTTACGCTGCAGCGCTGCTGACCTTGTGGTCGATGGTGGTGTACCTGAAGGCCGCCTGGCCCAGTTTTCGAACGGTTAAAAAATAGCTTTTCGAATCAAAGAACTGAGTTGTCCCAAAAGAAGGAAAAAAGGCAAATTAGCGCTAGGCGGAGCCAAAAAATTTCGCTAGAATGCGCAGCCTCTTTACCCAACGGCGCGATAGCAAAGCGGTTATGCTCCGGATTGCAAATCCGTTCAGCCCGGTTCGACTCCGGGTCGCGCCTCCATCTTCCCCCTGCATGTGGATATCGACTTCGTCCACAGCAACTCTGCCCGAGTGGTGAAATAGGTATACACAGGGGACTTAAAATCCCCCGGCCCTTACCGGCCGTGCCGGTTCAAGTCCGGCCTCGGGCACCATTTCATGTTCCAAGCAATTCCATAGAAAGAAAAAACTCAATTAATCAAGTTTTTGCAGGTTTTTTAGTCCAAGGTGCTTGGTTGAAGCCCGCAAGTTCTGGTGCTATCGCGGGTGCTACCGAATTCAATTTTTGGGTAGATCGGATGGCAATTTGCAAGCCTACAGAAATGGCTGTTAAACAGGCGCAACCTAAAGAAAAGGATTATTGGATTACTGACGGGGATGGGTTTAGGGGTTTATCCAGACGTTTCTATCAAGGACGCATTGCCCATCGTGAAGCATTAATTCGGCTCTCCCAAAAAATAGACCCTCTGAAGCTAGAAAAACAACGAAAAAAACAACGTGTGATAACTCGAGTCGACTGTTTTCGGCTGTCGCACTTGAATGGTGGGAGCGTGCCAAGGGTTCGTTGAAGAGGGCCTCGCAATTTGGCCTCGTTTAAAAGCAAGTGCATTCCCCCTGTTGGGTAAAAAAGAGATTCAGAAAATTGAGCCTATGAGAAAGAGATGCATTGATGTTTCTAAGCGCGTACCGGCCGATAGTTGCTCTACCCCTTTTGCCGACAGGTCATCCGGTGTCGCTCGAAGTTGTTTGACCCACTTGCTCATGGTGGATAGGCCAACCCCCATAGATTCAGCATGACATTCGTTTCTGAATTTTTCCATTTACACTCTCAACAAAAGCATTTTGGGTGGGTTTGCCAGGCTGGATAAATTGCAATTCAATCCCCCGTTCTTTACCCCAGAAGAACATGGCTTTGCTTGTAAGCTCGGTCTCGTTATCGCAGACAATCCAATTGGGTGCTCCTCACGTCTCAATCAGCTGTTAAGAAAGCGAGCCACCTGCTATCCACTAATTGAAAACATAACCAACTGGCCAACCAGCTCTCTGTAATAGTCGTCAATCACATTGAGCATCCGAAAGTGCCTACCATTTGCCAATTGGTCATATACAAAAATCCATCGACCAGCCTCATTCACTTGCTTTAAAGCATCGTTGGTTGGTGTGGCGCTGGAGACGCTTTCGTTTCTTTGTGCGCACCGTTGCAATAAATGCGGTAGGTTCGCTTTTTATTGATGACTATGTCTTCTCTGCGCAGCAAGCTTTGAAGCATCAAATAGCTATATTGGGGATATTGCGCTGCCAACGCTTTTAATGGGCCACAAAGATTGTCGTCGCAGCTCATTGTTGGCGAGTATCGATGTGAGCTTCGACTAATACCGATGAGCCTGCATGCCGCGCGTTCCTCAACATATAGTGCTTCATCAAGTGATTTACCATGTGGCGCTTGGCTGCAGGCTTTACCACTTTTTTGAAAACATCCTTAAGCGAGGTCAACTTTTAAGTTCTTGTGTTCCTTTTGCATTTTGCCAAGACATGTTTAGAGTATTCCGCGATAAATGTCTTGCAGAGAATCTTCGGAAAGAGCGATGCGATGTATATCCGCGTTTCTTGAATAGCTTGATCAGAAATTGAAAGGTCATGTAATAGAGATAAATGTTGTTTTTCCAGCTAGGAAGTGCGAATTTTTTGTGTTCTCTAAAGCAAGAATTTCTGATGTCGTTGGTTTTTTGGTAGTTGTAAAGTTGTTGGTAAAAAATAGATATTGCATGTGAAAAGTTTTTGCTGAGCGCATGTGCAGGCTTGTTTTTGGGTTTGGTTCATAACGGATTTGGATAAGAATTTTGGGGCCACGGACAGTCCTCCTGTTTGGTTGCGACAAGCCTAATCGCAATCTTTCTCCAGAGCCGAGCGAACCTATTTCACGGGTTATTTGTTAAAAGAAATATTGGATGTGTGAAATAGGGCGGCAAAAAATGCCGTTCTGGAGGTGTCGAAGTGAATTCTGTGATAAAGGCAGCAGTTTGCTTTGTCAAAGAGTTGCAGTATGGAGCTGCCGCCTTAGTCAGAACTGGTTCGATTTGCCCTTCGATTGTTTAATCGAAGGGTAGATACAATGGCTCTGATTCAGGCGGTGCTTTTATGCCTCATGCTGAGAGCATTTTTCAACTGGAAAGTCTTCCGTTATCCGCGGCTTTGTGAAAAAGCCGCGGTGCTTTTCAATATTCCTCAAATTTCTGATTTTCTCTTCCTAAACATTCCCATTGCTGCAGGTTGCCACCGTTTTCCGTACTCCATTTTTCGACATCTAAACATTTACCGCTGTGTTTGGCGATCAGTGAGAAAGATCCATCTGCATGGTTTTGGATTTGCCAGAGTTGGTGATCCTCGCCGTTGCAAGACCATTGCAGGACGTTGGCGCCGTTGTCTTGTTTGCCGGCGGCAACATCCATGCATTGGCTGCTATGCAAGGCTTTGATCTGGAAGTAACCGGGTTGAGCTTCGATAAAGCGCCAGCGTTGGTTGTGGCCGGAGCCGCAGGTCCATTGGAGAATATTGGCGTGCTCGGCGAGGCTTTCGTCGGAAACGTCGACGCATTTACCGCTGTGACGCGAGCGGATGCGCACTTCTTCCATGCCGCTGCCAAATAATTCGCCAGTGTTGACGTCAACAGCGATGCGCGTGGACCAGTTGAGCGACATAGTGTCGCGGGTGGGGAAGGTGATGGGCAGCCAGACGTATTTGGAATCCTGATAGGTCGGGTCCATCCAGCGATCGCCCATATATAAATAGGACGTGGTTTCGCTGCCTTCGATAGGCAATATGTAGGTCGGCTGAGAATCGTAGGTGGTGCCATTTCCGACGGCTTTGGTGGAGCTCCAGGTGCCGAAAAGGCTGGTTGCAGTGCCGTAACGGGCTTGGTTGGGATCCCAGCCGGAGGTGCCGGATGTCAGCAGAAAATAAACGCCGTTGTGTTTGACCAGCGCCGGCGCTTCGCGATGTTGTCCCACCCAGATTTTTTGCACTAAGTGAGAAATTTGCGTGTAATCGTCCGTTAGGCGATAGAGATGTAAATCGGCATTTTCATTGGCGGCAGAGAGGAAATAACCTGCGCCGTCATCGTCCACAAATGCGGTGCAATCGCGGGACATATGATTCAACGGACGGAAGCTGCCGAGATATTGGTAATCGCCGTCGATGCGATCTGATACGGCTACAGCTGCGCGCGCTTGGCCGTAATTATCGCCGCCTTCTTTATGCATCCACATAACATAACGATTGGTTGTTTTGTTGTAGATGATTTTGGGGCGTTCGATTTTCGCGTAATTCAAATCCGCAGCGGATTTATCGGTCAGAATATCTTTGACAAATTCCCAATCTTTTAAATTGCGCGAACGGTAAAGGCGTACACTTTTGAAGGATTGATTGTCGTAGCGGTTTTCGCCGTACCAGTAATAAAACTCGCCGACTTTAATCATGCCTGCGCCGTGGGCATGCAAAATATTGCCGGACGTGTCGCGCAGGGTTAGGCCATTTTCGATGATTGAAGGCGAAAATTTGGCGGAAGCCGATGCCATCCAGGGTTCTAAAGGTGCGCCGCTGGAAGACGAAGATGAAGAACTGGAGGATGATGAGCTGGATGAAGATGCAGAGCTCGATGATGCAGAGCTTGAACTCGATGACGAGCTGGAGGAAGCTGAGGAGCTTGACGAACTGGACGATGAACTCTTCTCCGCTCCGCCTCCGCACGCGACCAGCCCTATACTCAACAGAATCGTCAGCCAGGTTTTATGGGTTATTTGTCTGATCACAGCCATGCAGCCTCTAGGTTTTTATCCGGGAAATCTTGCCGGTTTGTTGGCGCTCTGTCTGTGATTCATATCCAAGTAACGGCGCGAAGCAGGCGTGATAAAGGACGAAAGAAAATGGTCATATGAAACGAATGGTCGGAACCTGAGTAATTGAACGCTTTGATGCGGCTGAATAAGGCATAAGCAAAAACGAGGAATAACGCATGAGCAAGGCAAGAGTTCGAATCGAGACGGATACGCTGGGAAGCGTCGAGGTACCGGAGGAGTGTTATTGGGGAGCTCAGACGCAAAGGTCGGTGGAGAATTTCCCCATCGGCGGGCAAAAATTTTCGTCCATTTTTATTCGCGCCTTATTTGTTGTTAAAGCGGCTGCGGCGCATACCAACAAAATATTGGGAAAACTGGATGAAACCTTGGCTAGCTATATCATTCAAGCGTGCGAAGAAGGATTGGCCGGAAAATTCGACGATCAATTTCCTCTGGTGGTCTGGCAAACGGGCAGTGGCACTCAGACCAATATGAATGCCAATGAAGTGATCGCCAATCGCGCCAATGAAATTGCCGGTTTTGCGCGCGGTGGAAAAAAGCCGGTGCATCCCAACGATCACGTCAATTTATCCCAATCTTCCAACGATGCTTTCCCCACGGCTATGCATATTGCAGCGGTTCTTGCGCTTAATGAGCGACTGTTGCCGGCGTTGGAAAAATTAATCGCCAGTTTACAAGCGCGCAGCGAGGAATTTTCTGACATCGTAAAAATCGGTCGGACCCATATGATGGATGCCACACCGCTGACCTTGGGGCAGGAATTTTCCGGTTATGTGGCGCAATTGGAGCTAGCACGTCACAGCATCGAGCAGGCTCGTCACGATTTATACGATTTGGCATTGGGCGGAACAGCAGTTGGTACGGGTTTGAACAGTCACACCGAATGGGCGGTTTCGGTTGCGCTTGCCATCAGTCGTTTAACCAGTCTGCCATTTCGCAGTGCGCCTAATAAATTTATGGCGCTTTCCGCGCATGATGCACTGCTAAAAACCAGCGCCGCATTGCGGCAGTTGGCCAGCGCCTGTTTGGTGATTGGCAATAATTTGCGTTTATTGGCGAGCGGGCCACGCTGTGGTTTAGGCGAATTAATTTTGCCGGCAAATGAGCCTGGCAGCTCAATTATGCCGGGCAAAGTGAATCCGACGCAGATCGAAGCTCTGACCATGGTGGCGGCGCAGGTGATCGGCAACGATACAGCGGTGACAATTGCCGCATCGCAAGCGCATTTGCAATTAAATGTATTTAAGCCGGTGATTATTCACAATGTGCTGCAATCCATCGATTTACTCGCGGATACCTTTGACAGTTTCCGTTTGCGTTGTGTCGATGGCATGAAAGCAAATGAAGAAACCATTAAAAATCATCTGCACAACTCCCTGATGTTGGTAACTGCTCTGACGCCTAAAATTGGTTACGACATGGCCGCAGCTGTGGCAAAACAAGCTTATGCAGAAAATAAAACCCTGTGGGATGTGGTGCGGGAGAAAAATTTGATGGATCGGGAAACATTTAATAACTTAACGGATCCGACGCCTATGACAGGGCCGGGTGGGGAGGAGGGCTAATATTCCTTCTGGGTTTTTTATTTATCTCCTCTGCAAATGTTTTTGTTGTTACGTTTTAATTTGACGGCCTCCCCCCCTTGCCAGGGGGAGGGGCACTGTTACCTATGTCGCCGGTTTATATAGCTACCTCTCGAGAAAAAATTAACTCTTTGCCAACTGCCGCAACACATAATGCAAAATGCCGCCGTGACGGTAGTACTCCCATTCCACCGCTGTGTCGATGCGCACTTGCACGGTAAATTCCTTGGTTGCGCCATCGGATGACATGGCGGTTACCGTCAATTCTTTCGGCGTTCCTTCAATTGCGCCTATAGAGAAAAATTCATCGCCTTTTAATCCCAGGCTATCGGCGCTTTCACCGGGCAAAAATTGCAGTGGCAGAACGCCAAAACCCACCAAATTTGAGCGGTGAATGCGTTCAAAGCTTTGGGCGATGACGGCTTTTACGCCGAGCAAATTGGTGCCTTTGGCGGCCCAGTCGCGGCTGGAGCCGGTGCCGTATTCCAATCCTGCGAGAATTATGAGCGGTACTTTATCTGCGGCATAACGCATGGCCGCGTCGTAAATACTGGTTTGTTCGTTGGTCGGTAAATAAGTGGTGTAGCCGCCTTCGGTGCCGGGTGCGAGTTGGTTGCGCAGGCGCACATTCGCAAAGGTTCCGCGCACCATCACTTCGTGGTTGCCGCGGCGTGAACCATAGCTGTTGAAATCTGCTGGTTCTACACCGTGAGAAATTAAATATTCACCAGCGGGGCTTTTTTTCTTGATCGAACCTGCGGGCGAAATATGGTCGGTGGTGATGGAATCGCCGACTTTCACCAGACAACGCGCATTGATAATCGGCGGCGGCGGTGAAACCTCCATGGTCATGCCGTCAAAGTAGGGCGGTTTTTTGACGTAGGTGGATTCCGGCCAGGAATACACTTCGTCCTCCGGCACTGGCAGGCTGCGCCATTGTTCGCTGCCGGCAAAAACGTCTGCGTATTTTTCCCGATACAGTTGCGCGGAGATATTGCGCGCTATGCAATTGCTGATTTCCTGCTGGCTCGGCCAGATCTCTTTGAGATAAACCGGTTTGCCGTCCTGGCCTGTGCCCAGCGGCTCTTTGGTGAGGTCGATATTCATATTGCCCGCGAGAGCGTAGGCGACCACCAGCGGCGGGGAGGCGAGGTAATTGGCTTTAACGTCCTGATGAATACGGCCTTCAAAATTGCGGTTGCCGGATAAAACGGCGGCGACCAGCAAATCGTTATCGTAAATGGCTTGTTGCACGGCGTCCGGCAGTGGGCCGGAGTTGCCGATACAGGTAGTGCAGCCAAATCCCACAATATCAAAACCGAGTTTGCTCAGCGGCTCGAGCAAACCGGCCTTTTCCATATAGGCCGGCACCACTTGCGAGCCGGGTGCGAAAGAAGTTTTGACCCAGGGCTGGGTTTTCAAGCCGCGTTCGTAGGCATTTTTCGCCAATAAACCTGCGGCGATCAGCACAGCGGGGTTGGAGGTGTTGGTGCAGGAGGTAATTGCGGCTATAACGACCGCTCCATCTTTTAATTCCAATCCTGCGCTGTTGGATTTTTTCGCGCCGCGATCGCTGGCCAAGGTGGTGGAGCGACGGGTTTGTTCGGCTTGTAATAATTCGCGAAATTCCGCTGCCACTCTGCCAAGAGCTATACGGTCCTGCGGGCGTTTAGGACCGGCGAGGCTGGGCTCGACGGTGCTTAAGTCCAATTCCAGTACAGAGCTGTAGTGCGCCTCCGGAGTGGAATCGTCGCGCCAGATACCTTGCGCTTTTGCGTAGGCTTCCACCAGCTCGATCTGCTGCGGATCGCGGCCGGAGAGGGCGAGGTAATTCAGGGTTTCCTGATCGATGGGGAACAGACCGCAGGTCGCGCCGTATTCCGGGGCCATATTGCCGATGGTGGCGCGGTCCGCCAGCGGCAGGTTGGAAAGGCCGGGGCCAAAAAATTCAACGAATTTGCCGACCACGCCCGCTTTGCGCAACATTTGTGTGACGGTGAGAACAAGGTCCGTCGCGGTAGCGCCTTCGCGCAATGTGCCGGTAAGACGAAAGCCGATCACTTGCGGAATTAACATGGTAATCGGTTGGCCGAGCATGGCCGCTTCGGCTTCGATGCCGCCGACACCCCAGCCCAATACGCCGAGGCCATTGATCATGGTGGTATGGGAGTCGGTACCCACCAGGGTATCCATAACCAGCACAGTATCGCTGCCGCGTTTTTCCTTCAGTACCACCTGGGCGAGATATTCCAGGTTCACCTGGTGGACGATGCCGGTGCCCGGGGGCACAACGCGGAAGTTGTTAAAGGCTTTTTGTCCCCAGCGTAAAAATTGATAGCGCTCGCGGTTGCGCTCGAATTCCAGTTCGATATTGCGCTGTAAGGCTTTGGGGCTGCCGAATTCATCGACCATAACGGAGTGGTCGATCACTAAATCCACCGGCCCTAACGGATTGATTTTGACGGGATCGGCGCCGAGGTCGCGCATGGCGGCGCGCATAGCGGCGAGATCAACCACCGCGGGCACGCCGGTAAAGTCCTGCAATACCACGCGCGCTGGAGTGAAATTGATTTGATAATCCGGCTCCGCTTCTGCTTTCCATTGCAACACGGCTTCGATATCGGCTCGGGTTACGTTGATGCCGTCCTCTTTGCGCAAAAGATTTTCCAGCAGGATTTTCAGCGCATAAGGCAGGCGCCGGAGCTTTTCCTGGGGCAGAGCTTGCAACGAGTAGTAGGAAAAAGTTTTTCCGCCGAGAGAAAGCTGAGATAGCGCCTGGAAACTGTTTGTCATAGGACCTCCGGTAAGTTTTATGGGCGTAAGTGAAACCGTGTTCCTGAAATTGCGGGACTTAATGTCACGCCAGGTAAATCTGACCGTGGTTCCGGTCGCTATACTCTCTAAAAAAGTATAGAAAGGTTTGTTCGGAAGCCGCCGAACGCTGGCCGTTTCGCCAATTCCTTATTCACTGGTGCCTTGGCATGAAATCGAAAGTTCCCCGCGTAGAATGTCGAACCAGCCAAAAAGCCTGGTTGCGCAAAACGCTGCGCTATTCGCAGGTGGAAGCGGTGGCGTCTTCTACTATGACCGCGACGGGCGATAACTTTTTTAACGCGTTCGCCGTATATCTGAAGGCTAGCATAATTCAGATGGGCTGGCTTACGGCATTCCCTCAGTTTTTCGGTGCGTGCTTCCAATTATTGTCCGTTTGGTTGGGCGCGTATATGAGCCGCCGCACTTTGATTGTCGGTTGTGCGGTTTTTCAGGCCGTGATGGTGGCATTGATGGCCGTTCTCGCTCTGTTCCACCCACAGTGGGGCATGCTGATGCTGATCGGCTTGGCGATTTTTTATCACGCCAGCACCAACGTAATTCAGCCGCAGTGGCGCGCGTGGATGGGCAGCATAGTTCCGCCCAGGCGGCGCGGTGTCTTTTTTGCGGCGCGTACGCGCTTAACCATGGCGACGTCCTTGGTCATTTTTATCGCCGGTGGAGCCATGTTGAGCATCAGTGCTGCCTCTGGCAAAGCGTGGTTCGGCTTTTTGCTGCTGTTCGGCTGCGCATCCACCGGTCGATTGGTGTCGGCCTGGCTGCTGTGGAAAATGCACGATCCCGACCCGCAACCGCCCGCGCAATCGCGCCAGTTTGTCGAAACCATGCGCCAGGTCGCGCACTCTCTCAAAGAGCCAACCTTTCGCCATTACAGTTTATTTGTCGCTGGTATGCAGGGAATGGTCGCTATTTCAGCCCCGTTTTTTGCGGTGTATATGCTGTCCGAGCTGAACTTCACCTATTTCCAATACAGCATAAACAGCGTGGCCTCCATTGCGACACAATTTTTGACCTTGGGATTTTGGGGACGGGTGAGCGACCGATTTGGCAATCGCCTGGTGATGGTGGTAACCAGCTGTATTTTGCCGACCGTGCCTTTGTGGTGGCTGATCTCGCCTAATTTTTATTTTCTGCTTTTTGCACAGGCACTTTCGGGTTTTGCCTGGAGCGGATTTTCCTTGAGTACCAGTAATTACCTCTACGATATACGGCCCCACAGAACCAATTTTGCTTCCTATGCTGCGGTTCAGTCAGCGTTGAGTGCAACGTTGATTTTTATCGGTGCCTTGGGCGGCGGTTATTTGGCCGCCGCAGCGCCAGCCATTCGCGACATGCTGCCGTTTCACCTGGCCAGTTCCATTTTTGTGGTGTTTATCTGCAGCGCCGTGTTGCGCGGCGTGGTCACCCTCTGGTTTATTCCCCGCGCCGTGGAACCGCGCGTGCGACAACATCCGCAGTTGCTGCAAATCGTCTATCGCGTTGCGCGATTTAATACGATTTCCGGAATGGTTTTGGATTGGTTGACGATTGCCAAACGGAAGGACGAAAAATAGAAATGGATGTGACCGGCCCTTACCCTGAGGGAGAGGGGATTGTGTCCGTTTTCTGTAGAACACAACTCGTCTGAGAACACCGCATAGAAATTCCAACCGCATCTGAATCCATCAACTCGGATTGCAGTTGTGCAGCGATGAAAAACCCTCTCCCTCCTGGAGAGGGTTGGGGTGAGGGCATTTGGATAATCAGTGAAATATATTTCAGGATTGGAAAAATTCTTCCGCTTATTTATTCCAAAACTGCTTGATGATTATTCGTGGAAGGTTTGCGCGCGGGATTGCGCAGCAGCAATATCAGCGGAATTGCCGCCAGGGTAATCCACATCATCAGGCGAAAATCCTGCAGATAGGCGAGGGTGGCCGCTTGCCGTGTGACTTCGGCGTTGATCATGGCGAGGCCGGTTGGCGTATCGAGATTAAAGGCGCCGGATTGCGCCGCCTGCTGAAGCGGCAAGTTGAACGGCGTAATGTAATCGGCAAAGGCCGCGTGATTGATCTGCGTGCGCTGCGCCAGATAGGTGACCACCACGGAAATTCCAATACTGCTGCCGATATTGCGCATCAGGCTATACAGCGCTGTGCCTTCATTGCGGAACTGCGGTGCCAAGGTGGAAAAGGTAAGGGTGGATAAAGGCACAAAAAGAAATCCCAAGCCAAAGCCTTGAACAACACCGGTTCTCACAATGGTGAACGCCGTCGTTTCGGTGGTATATAAAGTCATTTCCCAGAGCGAAAAACTGGTCAGCAGCAATCCCGCTAAAATCAACAAGCGCACATCAATGCGGCTCGCCAATTTGCCCACGGTTACCATGGCGATCATGGTGCCGATTCCGCGCGGCGCGAGTAAAAATCCCACGTCAATAATTGGATAGCCCATCAGGCTTTGCATAAACGGCGGCAATAACGCCATGGTCGCGAGCAGAATAATGCCCACTACAAAAATAAAAAGCAGGCCGACGGAATAATTCCGGTCCTTAAAAATGCTCGGCTCAATAAACGGATTGCGGTAGGTAAAAATGTGGGAAATAAACAGATAAAACCCAAGTGCCGCCAAAATAGCTTCGATCACGATTTCATAGCTGGTAAACCAATTTTGCGACTCGCCGCGATCGAGCATCATTTGCAGTGCGCCTATTCCCAAGGCCAGCATGGCAAATCCGAACATATCAAAACGGCGATTGTTATCGGTAGGTGTTTCCTTCACAAAGGCCGCAAGGCCAAACCACGCGAGCAGACCAAATGGCAAATTGATATAGAACACCCAGCGCCAGTTGTAATACTCCGTCAGCCAGCCGCCGAGACTTGGCCCGAGAATCGGTCCAACCATAACGCCGACGCCCCAAATCGCCATGGCGGAAGCGTGTTTTTCTTTCGGATAAGTATCCAGCAGAACCGATTGGGAAAGTGGCACCAGACACGCGCCGAAAATTCCTTGCAGCAAGCGGAAAACAACCAATTGGCCGAGGCTTTGCGCCGCGCCGCAGAGCATTGATGCCGCGGTAAATCCCAGCACCGAAATCATAAAAACTTTTTTTCGGCCAATGCGGGCGCTGAGAAATCCCGTAAGCGGCATAAAAATCGCGGCGGCGACAATGTAAGACGTCAGCACCCAGGAAATCTGATCCTGCGTTGCGCCCATGGCACCTTGCATATGCGGCAGGGCCACATTCGCAATGGTGGTATCCAGAGCCTGCATAATGGTGGTCAGCATCACCGATACGGTGACAAAGCCCGGGTTGGCATTAGACCTGGATAGAGAGCGGGAAAGGGAAGTCATGGTGCGACTTAGATCGACGAACCAAACAGGTGACGTTTGTGGCCGGTTTCAATCTCCACTTCCGCACTCAAACCTGCACGCAATAATTCGTTATCCGTGCCTTCATCAATTTTGATGCGCACAGGCACACGCTGCGCGATCTTCACCCAATTGCCCGTGGCGTTTTGCGCGGGGATAACGGAAAACTCGGCACCAGTGGCCGGACTCAGGCTTTCCACCACGCCGTGCCATACGCGGCCTGGATAAGTATCTATATGAATGGTTACCGGCTGGCCGGGACGGACATAGGTTAAATCCGTTTCCATAAAATTCGCTTCCACGCGCGCGGATTGAGTCACCACTAGTGACATAGAAATATTGCCGGCGTGCACATATTGGCCGACTCGCGGTGGTTGGGTGATGGTGCCAGATTGCGGTGCGCGTACTTCAGTACGGGCGAGGTCCAGTCGCGCCTGATGCAGTCCCGCTTCCGCAGCGCGAAATTCTGGATGTTGTTCAACAGGCGCGCCCACGTCACCGCCGAGCGCTTGCGCAATACGTTGCAAATCCTGTTCGAGCACGCGAATTTGTTGTTGGGCGATATCGGTATTTTGTTGGGCCTCGGCAAAATTCGCGTCGGAGACAAAATGCTGTTTGATCAGCCCGGCCTGACGCTCCTGTTCTTTTTTGGCAAATTCATAACGTGTGTGAGCGAGCTCGAGTTCCGCCTGTTTTTCCGCGTAACTGGCTTGTAGAGCGGCCAACTCCGTGCGCACTTGAGCCACGCGCGCCTCTGCCTGAGTCACCGCGATGGTGAAACTGACAGGATTCAGACGGAACAGAACCTGGCCTGCTTCCACAGGCTGATTTTCCGCCACCAATGTCTCGACGACTGACCCGGATGCTTCTGCGCTGATCGGCACCAAATCGGCTTTTACATAGGCATTATCCGTCGTCACTGTTCCGCCGCCGCTCAAATAAATCACTCCGCCAATAACGAGCGTGAGCAGCGGAATCACCACCAGCAGTACCAGTCGTTTGTGCGCTTGTCCGCGGGCGACGACTGTAGCGGTTTCAGTTTTGGGAATGGTCATGTCGTTCATGGGTTTCTCAACTGCAGATATTTATTGGCTACAGAGCCGGCTGCGCATTTTTCGCAGGGCGGTGAAAAGGAACTGCACTTCCTGCTCGGAAAAATCCTGAGTGACATCCGCACGAATCGCAGCGGTCACTTCTTCAATGGCATCCAGATGGGGTTGGGCGGCATCGGTCAAATAAATCAGATGGGCACGGCGGTCGGTTGGGTCTGGCTGGCGTACCACCAGCTTCATTTCTTCCAGTTGATCGATCAGCCGCGCCAGCGTGATGGGCTGCACTTCCAGCTGGTCTGCCAGCTCCACTTGGCGCACGCCCTCCTGTTGCGAGATGTAAACCAGCGCGCGCGCTTGGGCTAGCGTCAGATCGCTGCCTTCCAGCCGCTCTTTAAAGGCCCGCCGCAGCAGTCGGGTTACATCCACCATCAGGAAACCAAGGCTCTCTCGTCGGTTGTTCATATACCACCCATATAATAAGCATTGCTTACTATATGCTCCGGAGAAGGTCGGGGCAAAGAAATGTCTAGATCAAATTTTTCTTAAAAAGGATTTGAAAGGCGATAAAAGTCTAGCCTCACCCAACCATCTCGCAGCGCGCCAATTATCGCGAGTGTTTTTCCGTTAAATATCGCCAATACCGCTTCGGCATATGGCGCAAATGAAGTTTGGTATTTTTGCGCTCGCGAATATTGACGGAGTTGAAGTAATCCACCCACAACTGCTGATAACAATCTTCCTGTTTAGAGGATTCGACTAGGGTTTTGAGCAGAGGATGGTCAGGTTCGATAAATATCTCCCGCTGCAAGTCGTAATAAATTCCATAATTCCGCACAGCATCCCAAATAATCCATTTCTGATCCGCATAACGTTTGACAAAGTGCTCGCCAATCAGCGGCAGTACATTACAGGAAGGATTAATGATGGCGAAATACATATCGGCGTCGGCAACTTTTTGGAAACGCACAAAAGCGTGCATGCGGTGTACTTCGCGACCGATCATTTTGTCCATCTGATAGGCTTTGGCAACGTAAGGATTGCCGAAGTTGGAAAGAATATCGCCTTTATCGACCAGGTTTTTGACAAGGTGGAAAATCGTCATTTCCGCACCGTCTTGTTCGCTTAAAAACATGTGGTAAATCAAACGCGAGCCGCGATTGTCTGTGCGCTTATCTATGCCGCGCAATACCCTTTCTGCCAATAGCTCGTCGGTGTTCACTGTAAAAGCTGAAGCCAGCAGGCCAAGCTGTTTGTATTCCGTAGAAATTATTTGCTCGGGAATGGATCTGTGTTCGAAGGCCCGGAAAATAACCGTTAAAAGTCCTTCAAAGCTGCCATCGTAGCAATAGGTGGCCATTAGGAAAATAACGCTAATTGTAGGGAGTTTTGCTGTTCACCGCTCAAAATCAGCGAACGCAAATCTTCACTCGAAATATCCGAATTTGCGTTATACAAACCGGGGCACTTAATAAAATACCGCGCACGTTTCATCACAACGCCTATGCGTTGCAGATGATCGATATTGAGTTTTTGATAAATGCGCGACGATACTATTTTCTGCGCAGACTTAACGCCAACGCCAGGAATGCGCAAAATCATCTCATAATCGGCTTGATTGATGTCCACCGGAAATAAATGCCGATTGCGCAGGGCATAGCTGAGTTTTGGGTCTATATCCAAATCGAGATTGGGCGTTGCCTCATTGACGATTTCATCCACGGAAAATTGATAAAACCGCATCAGCCAATCCGCCTGATAAACGCGATTTTCGCGAATCAGTGGTGGCGCTTTGAGAGCGGGCACGCGGTTGTCGGTGGCGATGGGGATATAGCCGGAATAATAAACCCGCTTGAGTTTTTGCCTTTGGTAAAGAGAATCCGCCAGTCGCAGGACCTGCAAATCACTCTCTGGCGAGGCGCCGACAATCATTTGTGTGCTTTGTCCGGCAGGTAAAAACAGTTGGGTTTTACTGCGTTGCGGACGATGATCGCTCCGCTCCTCTTTTTCCTCTTTTAAATAGTTCATGGGGCCGAGAATATCCCGATACTGCTTTTCCGGCGCGACCTTTTGCAAGCTGGTTTCAGATGGCAGCTCGATATTAACGCTCAAACGGTCGGCGTAAAGTCCAGCCTCTTTCAAAAGCTCGGGACTGGCTCCTGGAATGGCTTTCAGGTGGATATAACCGTGAAAGTTATGATTTAAACGCAACTGTTTGGCAACGCGCACCAAGCGTTCCATGGTGTAATCCGGATTTTTGAAAATACCCGAACTGAGAAAAAGCCCTTCAATATAGTTGCGACGATAAAAGTTGATCGTCAGATCGACCACTTCCTCCACGGTAAATGCCGCGCGTCGCACATCATTGCTGCGGCGACTGACGCAGTAGGCGCAGTCGTAGATGCAATGGTTGGTGAACAGAATCTTTAAAAGCGAAACGCAACGTCCATCTTCGGTATAACTGTGACAAATGCCCATGCCTTCAGCATTACCTAACCCTTTGTTTTGGTTAAACCTTTTGCTGCCGCTGGAGGCGCAGGATGCATCGTACTTGGCGGCGTCCGCGAGTACCTTAAGTTTTTCGAAGATTTTGCTCATTTTTTCGGATTGATACTGTTTAAAAATACAGTATCAGAGTTCGAGGTAAAGTCAAATGGCTTCGTTATACCCAATATCCATAAGAACATCGGGTTCTTTCAGACCCAAACTAGGTGCTTTATACTCGCCGCCGTTTGCAAGCAATCACACGGCAGCGCTGCGCTGGCCGGATAAAATGTATACGAGGAAGCCGGATGAAAGTACTTGCCCTACGAGAGCAGTTTTCCCATATGGGCCGCCACAGCGGCTACGATCTGCTGTTTAGCGAGCTGGAAAAGAAGCCTTCGATCAGCCTACAAAGTACTTACTTCCGCGCACGCGAAAAATACTGGTCGCCAAAGCGTGCGATTTACCGCTATATCAAGAAAAAATATGTAAATGGCACTCCGTATTACGCATCCGTGCAAAATGTGGCTGCGGAGATTCGCGCTATACGCCAGGCCAAAAATTGCGACTTGTTGCACGTAGGTTATCTGGAAAATAATTACGGCCTGCTGCGTAATGAACGTGTCCGTCGCTATTTGGGCAATACCAAAATTATTGCTACCGCGCACCAACCTGCCAGCTGGTGGCGGTTAAACGGCGGGGCGGAAATGGTCGGCGCGCTGGATGCACTGATTGTGCTGACGCCGGTTGAAAAAGCCTATTTCGAGCAATTCCTGCCGGGAAAAGTATTCTGCATTCCCCACGGCGTTGACAGCCAATTTTTTAAACCTTCAGAGCACAAACCAAAAGAGTTTCGCTGTGTTTTTTCCGGTCAATGGCTGCGCGATATTCCCACTTTGATCAAAGTGATTGAAATGGTGATTCAGCGCAAACCGTCCATTGGTTTTGATTTAATTTACCCCAACCAAAACCGCCTAAATAACTACGAGTTGTACCGCTTGGCCAAATACTCGCAAGTTGCCTGGCATTCCAATCTGTCCGATGAAGCCTTATGTCGCGTTTACCAAAATGCCAGAGCCTTGTTGTTGCCTATGCTCGACTGCACAGCGAATAACGCTTTGCTGGAGGGGATGAGCTGCGGCCTGCCGGTGGTCTCCAGCGATTTGGACGCGGTTCGCTTTTATACGCATCCAGAGGCAACTTTTCTGTTCAAAACTGGGGAAGAGCAACAAATGGCCGACCGTATTATAGAACTGTCGGAACAGGACGCTAACGCCTATGAAACGTTGTTGCGAAACCATGTAATAAGCCATTTTTCCTGGAATACAATTGCGGACGAAGTGATAAAACTCTACGAAACTATTTGCGCTTAGCTGATGCAAGGGGAAGGTTGGATGCTTAGCCAATGTGAGCCTGCGAACAGTTAGTCAAATCCTTTACCCCTAGCGTGACCTTAAATAACGAATTTAGGGCCAAGCTTTATGAGCGAATTCCGAATCGGCATTTCCGGCTGGCGCTACGCACCATGGCGCAAGCAGTTTTACCCCGAAGGGCTAAAGCAGGATAAAGAACTGTATTTTGCTTCTCGCGCGGTCAATACAATCGAAATCAACGGCTCCTTTTACGCGCTGCAAACATCGGAACGTTATCAAGGTTGGTACAAGGATGTGCCGGATGATTTTAAATTCAGCGTCAAAGCTCCGCGTTTTATCACCCATATTCGCCGTCTGAATGATGTGGAGCATCCCATTGCCAACTTTTTTGCCTCTGGCGTGCTGCACTTAAAAAACAAACTCGGTCCTATACTGTGGCAATTTCCGCCCAGCTTTAGATTCGATTCCGAACTGTTCGAAGCCTTTTTAGCGCTGCTTCCCGTCACAACAACTGAGGCGGCAAAAGCCGTCAAAAAATACCGCGACGACTTTGAGAATCCTATAAAGAAAAGCGAACGCATACGTCACTGTGTGGAAATCCGCAATAAAAGTTTTATCGAGTCAGAATTTTTCGATTTGCTTGCCAAATATGACGTCGCCTTTGTATTTGCGGATTCGGCAGGACGTTTTCCTTATGCGGAGGAAATCACCAGCGATTTTATCTATATGCGCCTTCACGGCGATACAGAACTGTATAAAAGCGGCTATACCGACGAAGCCTTGGACCGCTGGTTCAGCCGCATGAAAACCTGGAGTCGCGGCAATCAGCCCGGAGATGCGATGCGAACCTGGTGCGAGCAAAAAAGGCGCAAACAGCAAACGAAGAGCGCGATATCTTTTGCTATTTCGATAATACCGACAAGCTCTGGGCCCCTTACGATGCGCGTAAAATCCTCGCCCGGCTGGATCTGCTCAAAAATCTTCCAGCAGAGCCTGGAAAACTGATGGATGTTTAGACCGTTTATCGGAGTCCTATCAGGGACTTCGCTGTTTCGGCTAGGATAGCGCCGGATCTACAGAAGAAGGCACTTATCATGAGCACCACGATTGAACTCGACCAGGAACTTCAAGACATTATCGAGCGGCTGATTAACATGGGGCGGTACAGCAACGCTGACGAGGTGGTCGAGGCGGCGTTGAGTTTGTTGCAGCAGTACGAGCAGGAGCGGGAGAAGTTGATGCAAGAACTCCAAAAAGGCTCGGATAGCGACACTAGCGATCGGTCTTTGTAGGATATATCGGACGAAGTGGAAAAGAAGCTCGATACCGCCAAGTCATAAACCTTTGCAGTGCGGGCAATAAAAATTGGGAACATTGGTTGAATCACGTTATACCCAATACGTTGCCCGCTTTGTCATCAACCAATTATTGCCCGCCACTCCCTTTCATTCTGAATCACAGCAATACTGTCCACTAAATCACAGCAGCTTCCCTAACACCGCCCCACTCGGACCTGTGTCAATAACTATGTCTTAATCCCCTCTATATCGGGGCATTTTTCCAACACTCTAGCCTAGCGAACTAGAGTGCAGGCTTAAGTCTTAATCCCCTCTATATCGGGGCATTTTTCCAACACACAGAATTGCTGAACTATTTTATTGGCAAGGTCTTAATCCCCTCTATATCGGGGCATTTTTCCAACTCAAATGGGGCGCAAACGCAAACCACGGTGCGTAGGTCTTAATCCCCTCTATATCGGGGCATTTTTCCAACCCACCCATTCGCAGTATTTGTTGTGGCTCCAGTGTCTTAATCCCCTCTATATCGGGGCATTTTTCCAACGGACTCAGATGGTTACTGGCGGAAAAAGCGTTATGTCTTAATCCCCTCTATATCGGGGCATTTTTCCAACCCGGCTCGCGGCATGACTTCGATCCGATACGGCGTCTTAATCCCCTCTATATCGGGGCATTTTTCCAACATTCACCTGTCTTTGGAAAACGAATTAACCGAGTCTTAATCCCCTCTATATCGGGGCATTTTTCCAACGGAACCAAATTAGGGCTGAACGACGGCTGTACGTCTTAATCCCCTCTATATCGGGGCATTTTTCCAACAGGATTAAGCGCCGTTATTTATACGGCTCTAATGTCTTAATCCCCTCTATATCGGGGCATTTTTCCAACGTCAACTATGAACGTCGTTTGCTGTCCTGATTGTGGTCTTAATCCCCTCTATATCGGGGCATTTTTCCAACTAATTTTGCCGCTTGATTTTCAAATTAACGGCTGTCTTAATCCCCTCTATATCGGGGCATTTTTCCAACTTCGCAAAGGACGGCAAGTACAGGATAGACCCAAGTCTTAATCCCCTCTATATCGGGGCATTTTTCCAACTATGGTTGATGTGAAAATCCCGAACAAGGTCGGTCTTAATCCCCTCTATATCGGGGCATTTTTCCAACGCCAAGCTTTTGGATGCCTTCGAACTGACCGGTCTTAATCCCCTCTATATCGGGGCATTTTTCCAACCTAGCACCCGCGTCTATTTCGAATTCAACAAATGTCTTAATCCCCTCTATATCGGGGCATTTTTCCAACTGATCTATTGATTAATTCTTTGTGATACAAGGAGTTATAGTAGGGTTTCCCAATTTTTCCAGTATTGCGAAAGTTAATGCGCATGGGTGTCTTTATATCAGTTTTATATCATCTGGCAACCAGGATCTTCCCATTTGGTATGCGTCGGCGAGGGAAGGGATAGTGTAGGCGCGGACGTCGTCTTCGGTTGGGTTGAGTTCTTCGTCGATTTCGTTCAACAGAGCCTGCAATTTTGCTTTATCTCCCTGCAGGTAATAAACGGAATACTGCACAAAAATTGCGTGCTTGACGGCGCGTCGGTGGATGCGGCCAAGACGTTTAGGATTGGCTATGTCGTAGCAGATCAAGTAATGCGCCATGACATTTCACCTCAAATAATCGACTCCAGCCGGGTGGTCAATTGAGCCAGCATTCGCCGGGTAAAATATTCCAATTCATCCGCTTGAGCCTGATAAAACGCGGACATGGTGTAGCCGTTGATATTCAATTGTGTTTTTTGGAGTTGCTTTGCAAGGTGATGATGCAGCCACAATTGATACAAGGGTGTTATATCTTCCATAAGTTTGCGCTTGCCGCGGCTTTGATTGGCGAGACCGAGATTGGTGATGATTTGAGAGAGCTGCGCGTTGGCCATGCCTTCCAGCCAATCCATTGCTTGACGATAGAGTTTTTCACCTAGTTCTTTTTTACATGCGTGGTGGAGTTGATTCAGAATGGATTGTAAACGCCGCTCTATAGAGCCGGTTCTGTAACCCATGCAGGCGAGCAAATGCAGCGTTTGGTGCTTAAGCCAATCGTCATATTCCTGTTGCGCCTGCTGGTCGAATTCAACATGTTCCAACCAATGGCTGATAAGAGAATTTTCCAATACAGGAAAATAAAGCTGGCAGCGCAGTTTGCCGTTAAGAGTAAAAAATGCCACAGGAATTTGATGTTCAGCGCAATAAATCAATGCGTCAAATCCCTGTTGTAATTCGCCGACTATGTGAATGCGCGACAAACGGCGCAATGGAAATAATCGACTGCTCTGTTGTTGCATGCGTATGCGCAGGGCAGGGCCGTCCAGGCGGATTTGTTCGGTTTTTCTCGAATCTATAACGAGACAGGTTTTTGCAATATCCATAGGATCACTCCCCAACGACTTGCCTCAGTTGTGTCAACCAATATCGCGCTGTGCGGCGCATCAGTTTGCGCCAGCGACGCGCCTGCTTATCGTATGCGCCGTAATACACTTCCCGCCCGCGTTTGCCTAACAAGCACGGTTTATCGGAATTTTCAGGCGAATACGCAAAATATTCGGGGCGCAGAATTTCATTGACGAAAAGACGCCAAATCCAACGCTCCGCCAGTGGTCGGAATAATTCCACCAGATCGCACGCAAGAGACTCCCGGCCAAAATCAGGCTCGTGATAAATGCCAAGCAGCGGATCGAAGCCCGTTGAAAACAGAACTCGCACCGCCTCTGCATGCAAAAGTGTAAACGTAAGAGAAAGAATAACGTTTACCGGGTCGCGCGGAGGGCGGCGGTTGCGGTTGGTAAATTGTAGTGCGGGAGCAAACAGGCTTTGGTATGCCTCAAAATAAGCAGCTCCCGCTGCGCCTTCCATACCTCTCAATGAATCAATCGACGTTGCCGACGGAATATTTTGCTGGATTGCCGTTATACGTCCGAGTGCTTTGAAAATGGGATGCCGGCAGTCCGGGCGCTGATTGATGCCGCGCGTTAACATGGCTTTTTGCAGGCGCACTTTGTGCTCCATCAGCTGTTTTGCGAAATCCAGTCGTACCACATGGTCGCTGATTACCTGATATTGCCAAAGCCGCCGTATAGCATCGTTATGCATCATGCCGGTGGTGATAGTACTGGCTTCGCTTTTACGTGGATTGATAAAAACAGTGACGATATTCTCCTGCGTTAGTTGTGTCATTAGCGTTGAGGAAAAATTGACAGGCGCGCTGATAACCAGCATTTCCAGAACTTGCGTGGGCACAGAAAATATCGGGCGCTGACCGTCTATGCGAATCAACAATCGTCCGCGATCAACTTCCAGCTCGGCGTTTTTTCGGTCAATAAATAATGTTTGCATAAAACTGTACCTCAACCCAGATAGGTGTAAAACTCATCCGCTGGTTTGACCGCCTTCCCCAAAGTTTCAACCGCATCGCGCGAGGCAAGACGAATGACTAAAAAAGAATCTTCTTCCGCGTCCATAATTTGATCGATACGGCTTATCAATTCCCGCAATTCACCTGCAGAGAGATAGCACTCAAAAGCGGATTTTTGCCCGCCGCAGGCGTAATCCTTTAATACCTGGTGCACTCGCTGCAAACGGCGAGGGTGGCGGACGTCATAAGCAACCAGAAACAACTGCCTACTCATAAAACGACTCGCGCTCTTCTGCCTGTTTCAATATGGATTCATCGCATATTGGACGCAGTGCAATAAATTCCACCAATCTTGCACCCAATTGGTCGAGCTGATCGCTTGTTAGCTCTTTACCTCGCAGATGCGCCGGAATATCAACCAGTAAATGAAAATAATGCGCGCGCAGGGTGCAAATTTCGGCTATCCGGTTAACCGGCAGAGTGCCATAAACCGTATCGCCAGGATTAAGCATCCGCACATCTTCCAGATGCGGCAAATACACCGCCTCCGCGCCAACCTTTTGCCGCAGCCACTCCAGAGCGCCTTTATGACGTGTAACGAGATAGTCCATAAAACCTGCCTATAGAGAACAGTTATGTGGTTGGACTCATTATGTGGAAAAAATAACGGCAGGGGAGTTTTGGCAAGCTTGCAAAAATTTTGGTTGATGGTCGGGGAAAATATTAAGGCAAGGTAATGGTAAGAGAGGAATAAAAGGATAAGTTTTATACCAGTTTGGCAATCCCTTTTAGACAGGGCATTTTTCCAACGAAAAGAGAGCTTTGCGGATAATCCGCAAGCAAGGTCTTAATCCCTTCTTTATCAGGGCATTTTTCCAACGGTGTACGGGCACGAGATAACCGCTGAAAAGCTAATGTCTTAATCCCTTCTTTATCAGGGCATTTTTCCAACACAACGGGGCCGCGTAAATTTGAAGAGTTGGGGTCTTAATCCCTTCTTTATCAGGGCATTTTTCCAACTTTTACACAGTATTCTTATCTTAGTATTTCTGTCTTAATCCCTTCTTTATCAGGGCATTTTTCCAACACTGTCCCGCGCACAAGCTTGATCAACCAAACCGCGTCTTAATCCCTTCTTTATCAGGGCTGTTGTGGTCAACCCATTCCGGACACTTTGTTAAGCACAATATTCAAATTCAATAGGCGTCTGGTCACCCAGTGTTGAATGTGGTCGACACGAGTTGTAAT